>Ga0307508_10000384_pt1 | contig 53144 bp, 65 predicted proteins | sample 9_EM_MG_FD_203089 | JGI IMG/M metagenome (GOLD analysis project Ga0307508, IMG submission 203089) | Populus trichocarpa ectomycorrhiza microbial communities from riparian zone in the Pacific Northwest, United States - 9_EM | ecosystem: Host-associated > Plants > Roots > Unclassified | place... | reverse complement strand
AAACATGCGGTCTGCAAAATTTTGTGTCTCTCCGATCTATGGTTGTTGAGTATCGTCGTTTTTTCTCATTTCTAATAGTGTCCGACTAATGGGTAGTAGCCGGGTAACCCCTACAGTACGTTACTAGTTACGTGGCTGGGGTGGCGAAGGTGCGTACTAGCCTTTCAGCGAAGCTACTACATACTCGCGGCTATGAGTTTTAGAGACCCAGTACATAGGTGTATCTATCATACAATTGCCCTTCCTAGATGTTGCGACGAGGAAACTCGGCATAGGTCGGATGCAATAAATGAAGTCTCTCTCTCTCCCTTCTTAGATGTTGAATAAGCATAGATTCTTCGATCGAATGTTGGTGTGATGGCGGTGGCGGAGGTGGTGACAGTGATGTGCGATCTTCCACAGCCGAAGGCTTCCAAAAGCGATCGGACCGACCTACCACCGCCTCCTTTGGCTTCCTTCCCAACTCAGGCTCTACGCTATCGGAAAGAAATAGTGAGGAATCCCCGTTTGCACATATGAAGTGGACACATAGTTACAGAAGTGGAGAGCTTGTTGGTGTCAAACCATTTAGTGGACGAGGATTAGTACATTAAGTACTTTGTATATACATACTTTTTTTTTTGTTTAATCGTACTCGCATACAGCCTATGTATCTAGACTATGGCGGCGATACACACTTTGTACGGCTATACTTACTGATGTAGACCGAGACTGCGCGGGAATACTGGGAAGGTCACTGGTTAAGGCCGCCCGGTGTCAAGACCTAACTATGTAAGATCTTAGCCAGGCCAGTTGAGATGGTAGGCACGAATTGGCCTGGACGCGAAAAAATAGGAGAAACGGGCTAATGCGCGTGGGACGCTGCCACGCGGCATCTTATGATAGGTATCTGGCTGGAATGTGGCCTGGCGAACGCACGCAACGGGAGCACAGCCTCTTTCCGCAGCGGATTCACCAGGGATGCTGATCACCCTTGGGATATAAAGGCGGCTATGTATGACCAGGCCAAGAATAAGTCAACCATATCCAATCCCTTAATCTTTCCACACCCACTACGCGCAGGTTTCTTTAAACATTATCCATCTATTCTTTTCTCTGTTCTCTGCACAGGCAACCGAAATCAAGCCACACCACCCCTGAAATATCCAAATGGAGACCTTGTACTGGTCCATTCGTAAATTGGTCAAAGACGTGCGTGATTTTGGTTGTCCCCGAAAAACCATATCGATTAATTAGGTCCAGGATACGAACCGTCACTCGCAACTTGATGTTTTGTATGAACCAAGCACGGGAGATGCAGAAGTGGAGTGAGATCCCCTCAACCGGATAATTAGTCAAAGGGTTGCCGTCGCTGATCATCTCAGCATTGTCTTCGTTCATGGTTTGAATGCTATGAATGTCCCGAACAACCGGATAGCAGCGTGGACAGCTCCGAACGGGGTCTGCTGGCCGAAAGACCTTCTGCCCCGCGATATACCTACAGCCCGAATTATGGCATTCGGATACAATTCCAACGTGGCTTTTTCCAAGTCGCTGGTTGGTCTTGGGAGCCATGGACAAGATCTCCTGTATTGGTTGGATCGTCGCCGGCCGGTTGAGGTGAACTACAAGGGCATACTCTGGCTCACACTTGACTTTCTGACTGGTATTAAATGTTACAGGACGGAAGCAACAGACGCCCGCTCGTCTTCGTCGCCCATAGTTTGGGAGGCATAGTCATTAAACATGTTGAGACCTTCTACTATCATCATCCGGGCCATAACTAACCATGTCTTAGGCTTTGTTTGTAGCGAAGATCCGTGCTACTGATGTCGACAAGTCGACACATGGTCTCATCTTCTTCGGCACCCCCCACTACTACGGCAATCATGTCCAGCACGGCAACCGGATCATCAAGATGATAGACACCTTGGCCGGGGTGCGTCATCTGCGGAATGGAGTATTTAACCTACCCCGCCACTTCCCACGAATGAACAGCTAAGCATGACGAAAATAATAGAGAAACGATCTGATGATGCGGCTGAAGCGCGGCTCGCCCCTTGCGGCGAAGGAAGCAATGGATTTCGAAGTACTGTGGCCATATTGGCGCGTCACAACCTTTTACGAAGGCCGCAAGACACCCGTCAGAGGCTTGGGCAAAACCATTGGAAAACTCCTCCCGAAAACGTTTGTGGTTGACAAGGAGGCCGCGATAATCGGTGACACGTGCGTCCATGAAAAGGTAATCATGCTGGATACCGATCATACCAACATGAACAAGTTTCCCGCGGCTTCCCATCCGATGTATGTGCGCTCGGCGGATGAGATTAAAGAGATGATCACGTATTCCCTTAAAGTCCATCGCTATTGAGTGCAGAGGGGAAGAGAAAGGGAAGGCCGAAAGGACAGGCACTCGAGTTTGTTAGGGCGCGAGGCTTACATAGGGCTTGCTCCCGCTACCGTCGAGCGAGTGAAATGAGGGATATTGAGAGGCTAGTGCTTTTAGTTCTCTTTGTGTTGCCTCCTGTATCTAGACTTCTCCTCACTACTCCTAAGAATTAAAATGGAATAACCCTGTATATAACATATGATCACCATTGGGGCACCGTTGAAGAGTGGGCCACGGGCCGCGTGATCGCATATCTACGAGAGGCTACGAGCGGCTACGCCGGCCACGCGAACTAGTGTCTGAAGTCGTACCGAATGCCCGCGTTATGATGTTCGACAAGAAGCCCAAGCGGAGGTTCGACATCTCGTCCGCGACCAGATTGGGGAACGTCCCAATATTGCTGAGGATGCTTTCCAAATTGCGAGGCACGCCTCAGGCCCAGGCTCGGTCTCTCATACTGGTGGCACATTGTCCTGAGGTCTTATGGCTAAGGAGGTGTGTTGGGTGCCTTTCCCCAAATCAGTCCGGTGTAGGTCAAAGTTTCATTCGGATAGGCCAGCGAATCGTGGGACTGATGTTCTTGGTGTGCCACACCGCGGTACAAAGAATCTAGTCGACGGTTCGAAGGGGTTCACCAATGTGCTAACGAACAAACGCCTCGGGAAGGAGCAGTGGAAGAAGATAATCCTCTTGGATTGAGACGCTTCCGGCCTTGGGGTCGGGAGACATATTGAGAGACTTATTCTGTAGTTTAGTGTCCTTGTCGAATTATTAGGGTAGTGTCAGCTTCAGGTGAGCTCACTGAAACACTGCCAAAGGCTAGTAGGTACCAAGGAGCGCTCGAGCGGGGCCAGGGCCAACACTCATGAATCAGTGGCACCCCACGTACCAGAGAGAGGGAATCACCACAGCCGCGAGCATTCACCCACCCCGATCATAAGTGAAGCTATCATATATAACCATGCACTTTTTTGTTTAGGCCCTGTTCGGCTCGCACCGTATTTCTAAAGCGATGTTGGTTTGGAAATACGGTATCTACACTACTCCGTATATCTTGGCGTCCAGACATCTCAAATACCTGCTCGGCAACACCACCCCCCCGCATCCCACAACTCGAGAACCTCTCTACGCCACACTGTACTATACTACTTCTAGCCAAGGTGAAACAAGTTGGTAACAGGGTGCGCACAGCCCATCAAGAAGACCAATTACATGGGTGCGGAGGCGCGGCGGCACGGCAGAGCTGTGCCTCCGTATTTGCTCGGCTGCTTCCGTGAGTCTGCATCTCTTGCCAGTCAGCTCCTTCTCCTCATCCCAGAGGAGTAAACTGGCTGACGTCTGGCTGCTTGACAATTGCAGTGTAATGCTCTACCATCGCGTCGAGAACTTTGTTAAAGACGCGGCTGATCGTGTCGCCGCTTTGTTGAAATCGTTCTTGTGCCATGCGGTTGGACGCGTGCTCGCCGATGATTTTGAGAAATATCGCAAGCGGCTCTTCCACTGACATATACCGCGTCGGTTGGAGACGGTCGTGATCGACGCACCAGTCTCGAAGAGCGAGAAATATGGCAAGAGGCATGCGAATAACATCGAGAATACGTTGATGATTTTTGGAGGATAGAAGTTCTTCCACATAGCGGGGAGCCAGTCAATACAGTGGTATGAGACGGAGTTTTGTCATAAAAAGGAGTTTCGTATTGGCCAACAAGAGTTGCAATGGCAAGCAATTTTCTTGGGGGAGGAGGCCGGGACCGGCCATTGCGAATGTTGTTGCACGGATTCAAGGGGACCTGGTGATGAACGCCAGCATATTACCCTATTTTTTCTGGTGGTGGCTCAGTGAAATACGCAAAAAATACGATGTGGCTCGTTCCAACTTATCGTGTTTTCTTCAAGTGGTTGAGCCGAACGCTCGGCGTATTTACAAACTGACGTCAGCTCAATTTTGTGAAATACGGTGCGAGCCGAACAGGGCCTTAATCTTTACTCGCATGCGACCGATCTAGATCATGGCGAGATTATATACTGTCCGCTTCCTGTCCGCTGTCCGCGCGGTGGCGGCTCGTTGCAAGCCCCTTTGCCCTCCGCCCAGGCCTGTCCCAAGAAAGAGTAGATGCACCCCAAGGAAATTTACAAAGGAAACAACAAAGGAAAGAAAGAGAGAAAAGCGCAACCTGTCCCCTAATTCTCGCCTGCCGGTGCCATGAACGAAGGGGTGGGAAGGGGCAGCGGAAGTTCCTCCCCAGCGCCCATGTCGTCCACGGCACCCGACACCTCCGCCTCCCACTCCTCTTCCCGCTCCCGGCGCTCCCGGAGCTCCCACTCTGACACCTCACTTGCGGCGTCGCTCTCTTCCAAAGATCTCCCGCTTGAGGTTGGCGAGGGACCGTGGGAGGGGCATCGCCCGCACTCCCGTTCGATCGGAGTAATTCAGCCATTCCACCCCGCGGGTGTCTGGCTCCTCCGCCGCAATCTTTGCCCACTCGTCGGCTTCTCGTTGCCGGCGATTCCCTTGTGAGCTGGGCACCACCGGATTTCGATGATGATGCCCGGCCTGGCCCTGCGTAGCGTGATGTAACGCATTATTAGGGACCTTTCGCGGTTTAACCGTGCGCACCACAAAAACGAGTTTCCATGGTAGATAACAGCAGGGATATATCTGAGTAGACTGGGCCAAAAGTAACAGCCAAGAACGACTAATTCTCATGCGAGGGTGTGCGGATCGCCAGTCGCCCCTAAAATAAGTGCGGCATACTCTACGTGCGCACCTGGCAAAGTTTGTTTACACGTAAACAAAGACTCTGATTGGCTGGCGGCATGGCAAACAAAGCGAGAACGCCTTCTACCAGCCACCACCACCACCATCATCGCCACCACCATGCCACGGCAGTCGCGCATCGAGAGACGACGAATTATCGCTGCTCTCAAGCTTTCGGACTCTACCATACCGTACATCCTTTTACACCGCCAGATGGTCAGCAACCATCGCGGGCTGTGAGGCGTCGTCGGGGGAGGTGGTTGTGTGAATTTGCTGGCGGCGCTGCGGGTGTCGCGGACTCGAAGGTGGTCACAGATCTCAGACGGTCTTTGTTGGCGGCGCTGCTGAGGATTTTTTTTTATGTGTGGGCAATATCCGCCGAAGCTCCAAAACCACCACGTTCAATACCTGCACCGGCTTTTCACCCCTGCTAGCAGATTTCTCGTTCGCACCTAGTAATTGCAAAAGGTCCCTATTAACTAATATATCACCTTGCATGTTTGGGAACTCTACCCCGACTCCCTGCCAACTTCTCCTTTATAGCAGAAACGCTACCAATCTGCCATTTCGATCTCGAAGCCTAGCCCGTAGAGAATCATACTAGGTAGTAGATTGGCCTTCCAGAAACATCTACATATCCATAACGAACAGTCAGCCAAAAGTGGTGGGACTCGAAATTCCGGCAGGCAAATAGCCTGTGCTAATGTGACAAAGCTGTGTAGGAAACGTGTATCTAGATGCGCCCACAGCCCCGGCCTCCTGACTAGGAAATGGGCGATAGATTCGTGGATTTACTACCACACAACTGGGTCAACAATGGTGGCGACTAGCCACGCATTGATGCAGATAGCAGGCATTCCAAGAAATGGCTCAATGACACTGCGGAATTTCATTGGACCTCCGGTGTAGGTATGCCAATCCTCATGAAATGGGCTCTACTCTAAGTGCGATGACCACTTTCGGGGCTGTCAACCATTTTAGAGCGGTTCGGTCTCAGGCTGCTGAAGCATCTACCAGGTCCACCAGCACACAATAGCCAGTTTTTCCGCTGGTATTGGACACTGGGCCTCCGTATTAATACCCTCTTAATTCCCGTTGAATCAACCATCCACGGTTTCCCGTCGCCGAACATCTCTGCAATACTAGATTATCCAACATTTCAATCTTCGCATTCCCGTTCCGAAAAATGCCCCGAAGCCCATAAAAAATACACCCTTCAGGTTTCGCTCTCAATTCAGAAATAAGATATGCCGCGGGCCATTGCATGGGAGCCGAGGCGGGGATTCCACGAGACTACGGACGTTGGCGAGGTTTCATTGCAGCAGGTATATGCACCGAGTGACGTGCATCCTATCGCTGAGTAAGACGACTTCATCCCCTCCAAACCAACGCTCGGAGACTGAGGACTGAGAGCACTTGATAGCATCGTTTTTGTCCACGGTTTCCAAAGACCCGACGAGAGATATTGGCCTACTGCCACTTGGACACATGCGAATGGCGTTTGTTGGCCGGCTCAGATCCTTCCCCTACAGGCACCGGAAGCTCGAATCCTCATGTTCGGCTATAAGAACAGCCACGCACTCGACATCTTCCACAATACCAGATACTCGAATGCAGTCACGCTGGTGAACATGCTTCAAAGATCACGAGTGACAGCCGAAGCCCAAACGAGACCGATCGTATTTGTGGCACATTGTGTCGGTGGATTGATCGTCAAACAGGTATTTCCCCAGTCAACAAACATACTTGTCCAAAGCCACCGCAGCTAAGGCCAGACTTTTAGGCGGTGCTCATGGCTCAAGCCCAGGGCAGGCTGGGCCAATGTATCAGGGGCCTGATGTTTTTCGCCGTGCCAAACGGAGACAACGAGCGCGCCCGGTACGCGGAGGTGATGGCAAACATCATCGGGGCCACTGGTTACAAGGTCGATGCTTCACTTATGCGGGCTATCGAGCACGACATACCCCGGGTCAACCGGGCAAATGACAACTTCGAAAGGCAAGTGGCGAGGCTCCGATTAATCTCGTATCAAGAGAACAGACAAACGAATGTATTGAGGTACACACGTCAAGGTACATGGGCATACGAAAATCATGCTGTCGTGGACCGCGGAGCTGCCACGGTGGGCCTAAGGGGGGAGATGAAGATCACATTGGGCAGTAGGGATCATAGCACGATTTGCAAGTTCAGCTCGATAGATGACCCTGGATACCCTTCACCGGGAGATCGTCTGGTAGGTCTAATAAATAGCTAGTAGGAGACGAACCAGTCCGAGGAGGAGGGATTGAATGGTGTGCCATGGTTGTATTGACAAAGAGCGTTGTGGAGCTTTATTGCTTTTGCGGGGGTCTTTGATCGGGGCCGTATGGCCTGGTATGTGACCGACGTTATGTGCGTAGTATATTTGAAATAGTGGTGGTAGCGGTAATGATGGTGATGAGGATGATTGGGTTCTAAATTGTTTTCTGTTGATATTTTTTTTTTGTTTATTCATTACTCGTATGCGACCTAGCTAGATCATGAGAGATACACACTGTCGAGGTTTCCCGTCAGCTGTCCACGCGAAGGGCGGCACCTTGCAAGCTCCCCTTTGCCCTCCAGCCAGGCCTGTCCCAAGAAAGTAGAAGCGCACTCAAGAAACCGCAACAGAGAGAACAAAAAGACAGCAAGGAAAGAACAGAAGGAAGAACGCCAACCCCTACTCCTGTCTGCGGACGCCATGAAAGAGGGCATGGGCAGGAACAACGGTGGTTCCTCCCCAGCACCCAGCTCCTCGGCTTCCACCCTTCACTCCTCTTCCCGCTCCTGCGCTCCCTGCGCTCCCATCCCGACACCTCGCTCCCCGCATCCTCCTCGGCCGGGACCAACCTTCCCACATCCGTGGTGGAGAGGAAGTCTAGTATAGCCCGGCTGCACCTCCCATCGGTAAGGAGGTCCCGGATTTTGTACCGGCTCTTCATCCTCTCCGCCTCTTTCCACACATCTGCCCACAGGATCTTCTGCTGGGAATTCCACTGGGGGCACACCTTGAAGAATTGATCTCGCGTCTGCGTGTGGTACCGACACCACCAGCACTGAGCGGTGGGCAGATTCTTCGTCCAGTATAGGTACTGCCCGGTGAGGCAGCGACCTGGCTTCAGCTGGCAGAACCGAGGCAAGCCTCTTGGAGCTATCCGCACCGTGCCGTCCGGCTTCTGCCTGCTCGGCATCCTGTACGTCCCTCTTCCTGGAGGCCCGGCCAATGACGGGCTTTTGCCCACTTCTCGGAGATCTCTTGCTTGAGGTGTGCGAGGGATCTGGGGAGCGGCATCGCGCGCGCCTCCGCCCGGTCCGAGTATCTTAGCCATTCCACCTCATGGGCATCTGACTCCTCCACCGCGAGCTTGGCCTATTTGTCGGCCTTCTCATTTCCTGGGACTCCCTTGTGCGCCGGGCACCACCGGATCTCGGTGGTGATGTCCGGCCTGGCCCTCCGCAGCACTGTGATGTGTTTCCTTGCCCGGAGCGCGTACATCTGGCCGGGGCCAGGCTCCTCCGAGGCTGTGCGCCTGATGACGGCCTGAGCGTCTGTGAATATCGTGTCCCTTCCTGGGGGCGTTTGTCTTCTCGAAGTGATCTCCAGCGCCCTGGCGAGAGCGGCGCACTCCGCATCGTAGGCCTCTTGGTTGTAGCCCATGTGGGTCTTGATGTCCACCCAATATTGCCCGCTCTTCCATACCACCGAGTACCCGGCGGCTCCATCGCCCAGTAGCTGTGAAACATGGTTAGTCCGAGCCGTGACTTCTGTGCCTCTGCCTTGGCTTCGGCCTCCTCTTCCTGCAGCAGTCCGCGTCGAGGGTCTCGGGTTCCTCTAGCAGAGCTGTGCTCTCCATCCTCACTGAGTACCTGAGGGCGCTCACGAGCCGCCTCCCGATGGCTGTTGGGGCGCCCACCACCTCTCTGGCCTGGTCACCCTGTGGGAGGCGGAGCAGACACAGCCCAAGCCGCCACTCCCTGTTCTCCAGCTGGGCTGCCACTGGTCTGAGTCCCGACTCCATCGACAAAGCCCCCAGGTTAGTTGTCCGGAAGCAGCCCGTGGTCGCTCGTGCCTCTCGGTTGACCAGAAGCTGCAACTCGTTTGCCTGACCGATGGCGCCCCGAGTCTGGTTGCCCTTCGACTAGCTACAGCTCCGAACCGAACATGGCGACTTACTGCAAGCAGTCATGGCCTTCTTGCAACTGGCCTGCGAAAGGCCCATCTGCCCTGCGAGCCGGCGGAGCTGTACCATCGCGTTCTCTCCGTTCCCCAGCCGAATGGCGTGATGGCCCTTGAGCGTGAGCTGGGAGTCTAGCCAGACCCGAGCCAACGCGTCGCCTCCTTGTTGAATTCGATGGTGTTGGCTCCAACCTTTACCGTCGCGGTGGGCGGCGTTCTCTTCTTGCGGAGAATCGCCGCCTTCCGTTAGTTAATCAAGAATGTATGCACACATGCATAGTGGGCACATACTGTATATTTGTGTACATACATGCCTTGCACCTAGAAATGCGCACATACAATTCGTGAATTGCCGATATAAAGCAGTCCTTTAATTGTTTGAAACCATCAATTGATGGATAAAAGTTCTGCTTCATGCCTTCAGTGTACCCATAACAAGAACACGAAATCTAAGTGCTATTACCATTGTTGTAAGTTTTGCCCATCATGGCGGCTGATTCTCCAGTTACCTACACGTTTTGTAAACTAATGTTGAGTGATTTTCCATGAAAGAGTACGATGTATTCTAATTGCGTGTTAGACTACGCTTTTCATAGCAGGCGAAACGGGTTAGCTACCCATTACAGTTAGAACACGAGCCCCAGCTGGCGTTCTGCCAATGCTGTCTCACAGGGTACAGTGTGTGAGCGGCGGTGAGTCGACGATGCATCATGTTGCACGAGGAATACATATGTTCCTCTCGTGTAACTCACCAAATCCCTATACCTATCCACCACCCCACCACAACTATGACCAACATCAATCAACACTCTCACCAACTATTCACTCAATCCAAGCATGATCTCTCCAGCACCAGACTACACATCCGCAGACCAACTGAAATCGCGCCTCTCCACGGTTTTCACCCCGCTATCAACTCTGACCCCTCTTAGCGGCGGCTTCGCAAACTTCACCTACCGTGGGACTGTCTCATCCGGCGAGCCGGCAACGGTCATAATCAAGCACGCGGAGCCCTTCGCTGTCGCGCTCGCCCAGAACATCGCGCTCGACACGGTCCGGGTATTGTTCGAGTCGACTGCGCTCTCGCACCCGCCGCCTTCGGTCACGACCGCGTCGGGATTCACGGTGTCCACGCCGAAGGTGCACCACTACGATGCGGAATCGCACAGCCTCGTGATCGCGGATGCCGGCGCGGGAAGTAGCGACCTCAAAGCCCTGCTGCTCTCTGCCCCCACCGCTGCCGATCTCGCCGCGAAAGAGCTGGGCGAGGCGTTGGGCATGTGGTTGCACCGTCTGCATTCCTGGGGACGCAGCGAAGGGGCGGAAGAACTGCGTTCGGTGCTGGCGAGGAATACGCAGGCGGCCACAGTATGGACGTGGGTGACATATGGACAACTGGTGGAGACTGTTGCGATGCTGCCCGGCGCTGGGCTGGAGGGGTCTGCAGCGTTGTTTGCGGAAATCGCTGCTGCAACCTCGGCTGTCCAGAAGACGGAGACTATTGTCCACGGCGATTTTTGGTGTGGGAATGTTCTCCTCGGTGATACGGGGGCAATGGTCATCGACTGGGAGATGGCACGGGTTGGGGAGGTCTGGGGTGATCTGGCGCAGCTGTGTGCGGAGCTTTATCTGCCGTTTCACTTTTCTGGGACCGAGGCAGGTCTAGAAGTTATGAAGGAGTTTTTGAGCGCATATGGGCGGGTTAGTGAGGCTGTGGCCAGGAGGGTAGTGGTGCACTTCGGTGTGCATCTTGTGGTGTGGCCAGTTAGAAGTGGGTGGAAAACACAATCGGATGTAGAGAGATGTGCCGCTGTGGGGAAGGAGTTCATTGAGAGGGGATGGAGGAGTGATTGGAAGTGGGTGAAGGAGAGTGTCCTTGGGAGGCTGGTGGATGAGGGCTGGATCGTGTGATGCCTTCTTTCTAGTTTATTACAACTGCTTCTTATGGTACATACATACCAACGCCTTTACTTTGCTGGGCCAACTCAATGGCGTATGGCAGAAGGAAGTGGTCGATGGAGCTAATATACAACTGTGGCCAGTACGCGTTCCAACCACTTCAGTTTTCCCGCATAGCAGCACTGTGATACTCCGGCTCTCTATCGGTGGGTATGAAGAACTTCCTCAGCCTCTCCCTGATCCTTTCATCAACGGACACTCCATCCGTCCACTCCCCTTGGTACCTCTCCTCGTTCCAGACTTTCTTCGGCCAATCCGACTCCTCATATTCCAACGCATTAATCTCCCCCGTCTCCTTCCTGGTCTTCAGCCCATCTTCAACCTCCTCCTGCATCATCAGCGTTCCAGCCGGCTCGGGTGCCGTGATGAAAGGCCTGTGGAAACCCAGCGCCACCGCAGCAGCCTCCCGACACACTTCGTCCGCCATATGCCTTCTTGTAACGAACCGGTACATTCTGATCGGAGTATTCAGGAAGCCTAGAATATGCGGAAACGGAATTATCGCAGCAGCCTCAAGACGACCAGGGATCTGCTCCGACATTTTGGCGGTTTCATACTGACTCGGTAGTAGGAAGGGCGCTGGGATTGCATTCTTCTTCAATTCCTCCTTCTTTTTCTTTTCCTGTTCCTGGGGATCCGTTGAACCGTCCACCCACACAGCCTTTCCCGCAATTGCGTCCTCGAGTGTTTCCACCACGGGTGCCAAGTCCGTTTCCCTCCTTTCCGATGGAAGTGGAGACGGAGGAAGCGGTTCTTCAAGAGGTCCCAACCACCCTTCGTGAATTCCCCTCAAATATTCCTTCCACGTATGTCTGCCAATGACAATCACACCGCCCTCCTCGACCCTCTTAATACCCGCATTTTTCCTCACCACTTCGAGTGGGCCGTCCTCATCACCTCTTCTCCGTCCCCGAATCTCCTCTGCAACCTTGTGTCTCAACTCTCCCATCCTACGTCCCTCGACAACATCAAAGTCCACTGCAGCGGCATTGAGCAGCGGCTTGACGTAGTCCCTGAAGTGTTCTCTGGCGGCTTGGATTCCATCACCGGGTGGAGCGGCAAGGTAGACGGTGACTTTCCGTGGCAACGCCATTGGCGGCAATGGTTCAGTGGCTAGGTGTGATACCGTGTCGATCCACTTCTTCTTGACAAGTTTGGTGTGGTAACGGTCGTAGGCGACTGTACTGCCTATTACCGAGCATGCGGCGAGGAAGATACTCCAATTCCGCGAGGGGAGCTTCGCACGGAGGCGAGGGAGCCCTATCAAAACTGGTCAGTGGGAACATCGGAGGGGATTGTGAGGCGGAGGGAATTACCCATGGCTGCGAATGCGGGATTGGCCTTGGGTTGGGGCTTTGCATTCGGTGGCGGAGGGGGGGGCGGTGTAGCCGTTGCGGTTGTCGGTGGCGGAGTCGCCATTTTGTACGTATGGTGGATGTTTGTGATGGTGGGGTGTCGTGACTTGTTAGAAGCAGCTATGGTTGCTAGTCTGGTCGGGATTTTTTTTTACCAGGAATGAAGAGCCTCATTACTATCGCGAGTGACTCGCGGTGAGTTACCAAGCACAACTGTAATTATGCTAACTACCATGAACCTATCATCTGGTCATGTAAGGCGCAGACGGATTAGCGCGCAGCGGAAGCGCTTGAACGGACGGTGGGCAGCTCGTGCAGAGGGGCACGGGCGTCACTGGAGGGATGGTCTGTCCGACTTACCGTTCATAAATCAAGTCATATAATTTTCTCCTGAGGGTTAGAAGTCTACTTAATTTGTGACTACTATGTATCACTGGGGCAGTGATTCAGTAGCCGAACTTCCATAACGGTCAAATGAAACACACAGCTTTTACAATTGTACGACATCATGGATTTTCCCTTCCCCCAACTCCAGCACAAAAAAAACCAACCCCCGCAAATTAACAGTTCACTAATCTTCAGTTCTTGGTAGTCCTTGATTAACTGCAAACATCTTGGCGGAGACGCTCGCGGTGAAGGCATCGATCTGTTTCGAATACTGCTCAATCTGCTTGCTGTTGAGAAGGGTCTCGAGTCTCGACGGTTCCTGGGGAAGCTTAAACAGCCGCTGCCATTCGTCCTCTGGGAGGAGTGGCTGCTTGGCGCTAGCGCGCAGCTGGTTCTCGGACTTCCGCTTCGCCTGCCATGCCGAGATCTTGGTCTGTTCACGAGCCAACTGACGGTTGTAGTACTGCTGATTGTTAACCTCCGAGTAGTGGGTCTCGATGGACTCGAGGAGAAGATCGCTATTCTTCTCCAGAAAGGGGTCGATGGAGAGGTCTAGGGCGTCGAAGTTGGGTGCCAGCGGCATTGGGGCGGAAAGCGAGAGCTCTGGAAGGGGCGCAGGTGTGGGGTTGTCGAGCTGGTGGAGGAGACTGGTGAGGAGGTGGCTGTTGTGGATGGTAAGAGGAAGCTCGACGAGGATGTCGCGGTGCGTCAGATTGTGCTTCTGAAGGGACTCAACAGTGAATTTTCCTTCCTTCTGGGCGGCCATGAACTGGGGGGTCAGACGAAAGGCGCGCAGGGAGAGAGCGCCGGAGATGGACCGCGCAGTGTCGTGCACCAGTGCAACGGTTCGCTCGTTCAGTGAGGACTGGTAGAAGAACTGGTTCTCGACGAAGTTGGTATTGAGCTGTTCCTCGATGTTAGTTTACCATTCCAATATCCACCACCGCTGAAGAGCACCCACAAAGTTGCCCAGACTAGCCGATTGATACCATCCAACGCTATTGGCATCGACGTTCATTTCCCGCAGACACCGCACCATCTCAGTCTGGTAGTGTGTGTTGGACTTCGCTCTGGGGGCAGCAGCGGCGCCATCACCGGACGAGCCCTTCTCGTCGGAAGCGGGAGTATCAGTCGACGGGAACGGGAAAGAGTTGGTAATCTGAAGCTCGCCGTCGACGTCCATTCCTACGCCATAGCACCATGAGCAAGCCGGAAAAAGAATAACATCATCGCGAGCGGAAGGACGTGTCGCGCATACCAAGGAGTTGGCCAGTCACGACTTGAGGGTGCGCCGAAGATGCATGCTTGCAGATCTTGAGGACCACGAGAGCATCGACCCGTACGGACTTGAGGGGACTGGCGGGGTTCCTGGAAGGAGAATTAAGAATTTAGCTGACAGACGCGGATGTAGAGCCGTAGAGAGGGACACACGTCTTGTCGCCGGCCATGGTGGTATATTTCCCGCTTGATTTGGGGTTTTTTTTGTCGGCGGCGGGGATGTGGGGTTCGATTTTCGCTATTGATGTGTCTCAGCAGCCGGTGAACTTTTCCCACACTCAATCTGTGCCAAGGCTTCACCCTTAGGGCATAACCCAAAAGTAGCGTTCTTCGTAAGTACTGACCAAATAAAATATCAAACCATAGTTGACTGTTCGGATCTGGATGAAACGCATAGGAGAGAACATACTATCAGTTCTGGAAGATTGAACAACAGCATTCGAGATCTCCTGGTACCTTGAAAAGAGATCTAATGGGCAAACCTGTAGTTACTTCGCGAACTACCATAACGAACGTTTTTGGGGCAAGAATAGGGTAGCTAGAGATCTCAAAGAACCCATTGCCGTGGATACAATTATGGTGAGAGGGCATGATCGAGCAGTAGATTTCACGGGAGGGTAGGAAATAGACACGGGTATGGCTGGTGTTCCTCATGGTGGCCGGATAAGCGTGCAATTAGCCATTGGATTCGGGAAGCCGAATCAGCTACCTTGTTCAGCGGGAGTATCACCAGAGAACCATAGACGTTCGATGTTACAGCTTAGAGAGCAATAAGATGCAAATTATCGGCGCTGGATTGACGGGCTGCAGGAGATCACTGCATGTGCGGTGTTCAAACCTATAACGTCCCGAATGTCTTGAGCGCTGATTAATTTATCCAACATCCGCGTCTAACGCGTTTGGAGGTGCATAAAGTAAATACGTTCCTACTCAGTTATGCTGTTCGTCGAGTATCCCCATAAGTATCCCCATACCTACTCTGCATAGGCACTTATCCTACCTGCGGACAACACGCTGCCTTCACGGAACATGAAAGAATAAGGAGGGATTGGGCGTTGAGGAATGTGGTCGCCATTCTTGTCGGGGCTAAGAGAGAAGCAGCTGGCTACTTCAGTGCGAATATCCTTTTACGCAGCGCTGTGTCGTGAGAGGCCTGTCGGTATAACGGAAGCTGTCGACGTTTCCGACACTCTAGTTGAGACCCTTCACATCCGCAACTCCTGACCATAAACCCGGCTATCTAGTCCCGAAATGGCCTGAACCCTGTCCGCTACCACTGGTCAACACCCCCTCGCTCAAGTGTCGGGACTCAGAATCTCCACCTCGACACAACTACCAACAACCAATCCACCCCCGTCTCTCACAACTTCTCGACCCATCAGTAGCGGCAGCAACTAAGCATCAGCCAGCAACGAATTGCTCCCCCGCTACTCAACCTCCTCTACTGTTTCTCCTCTTTTCCTCCACAACTTGACTATCCTTAACCACCTTTTTCGTGGCCACATTCAACTTCTCCCTACAGTTCCTAATACCCTCCAACCGCTCTCCTAGGCAAGTTACTACACCAATTGTTTTGTTGCTCTGCTCCCTGTTCTCTTTGGTCACTCGCATCTTCAACCTGCACTCCTGGGTTGTGCTCATTGATACCCAGTTACCGTTCATCGGATTCCAATCCCGATCCCCACGATATTGAGCTCAACCCCCTTGCCCCCCTATTCCGGAATAATGTTCTGACCTTGAACAGAAGGCAAAAGCTGTATATTGACTGTCGCCACAACTGGAAAAACATCCCTCTCGAGACCCAACCCGTACGTGGTGTCGTAATTCGCATTCAATTATCCCTCGTCAATAGCCCAAAAGCAGAATTCGACTTTCACGATGAATAACAACAATGGAGGGAGAGATCTTAACTACACCCCGACACCGAGTTCAATGTACCAGCAGTTCTACGGGCAGCAGCCACCGAACCAACAGCCTGGTTATCCGCAGCAACAGCAGCAGCAGTTTCCACCGCAGGGATTCCCCAGTCAACAACAGCAGTTTCAACAGCAGCAGCAATTCCAGCAGCAGCAACAATTCCAGCAGCAACAGCAGTATGGTGGTGGTTATGATGCCAACGGGCTGGCGAACCAGCTTCAGAACCAGCATCTATCGGCTAGACAATCTGGTCGTCCTGGATCCCCCCAGCGGCCACGTACCTCTGGCTCCACGCAGGCATCGGGTAGCTTGAACAACGACTACGTAATTTTCAACCGCGACGATAGCCTGTTCTCGGCCTCTACCAAGGAGCGGGCAAAGGCGTTGAAGCTTAAGGTCGAGCTTCACTACAACCAGAGCGTCAATCATGCGGTAGAGAGGAACCAAAGGTCAGGATACCCGGCTCATGCTGCAGTTCTCCATCTCTAATATGTTCCAGACGTGTCGAGCTAGAACAAGAGCTTGCAGGAGAGGCCCGTATGTCTGAGGAACGCAAGAACCGACGACGAAAACAGCTCGGAAACCAGGAGTCATCGTTCCTACGGCTGCGGCGACTGCGTCTTACTGCTGATGACTTCCTGACCGTGAAGGTTATCGGAAAGGGAGCGTTTGGAGAAGTTAGGTTGGTGCAGAAAAAAGATACCGGAAAGATTTACGCCATGAAGACTTTGCTTAAGTCTGAGATGTTCAAGAAGGATCAGCTTGCGCACGTCAAGGCGGAACGAGACGTTTTGGCGGATTCGGATTCCCCGTGGGTGGTCAACCTTTTCTACTCCTTCCAGGATGCGGTCTACCTGTACCTGATCATGGAGTTCTTGCCCGGTGGTGATTTGATGACCATGCTCATCAAACATGAGATCTTTCCCGAGGACGTCACGAGATTCTACATGGCGCAATGTGTGTTGGCTATCGAAGCTGTTCACAGACTCGGTTTCATCCATCGGTAGGCCAATCGCTTTCTCATACAACTTATCCGCCGCTAATAGTTCCGCAGCGATATCAAACCTGACAACATCTTGATCGACAAAGATGGACACATCAAGTTGTCTGACTTCGGATTGTCGACTGGTTTCCACAAGACTCACGATCAGGCGTATTATCAACGCTTGCTGGAAAACAGCTCAAGTCCTCCTGCTGCTGATCAGGGAACGCGCCCGAGGAACTCCGTGATGGTAGACGCCATCCACCTCACCGTATCTAACCGTAACCAGATTAACACCTGGAGGAGATCCCGCCGCCTGATGGCGTACTCCACAGTGGGTACCCCTGATTATATTGCACCGGAGATATTCCTCCATTCTGGTTACGGTCAGGAATGCGACTGGTGGAGTCTGGGTACAATCATGTTCGAGTGCCTCGTTGGATGGCCTCCGTTCTGTGCCGAGAATGCCCACGAGACCTACCGGAAGATCGTGAACTGGCAGACCCAACTGTATTTCCCGGAGGAGATCCTGTTGAGCCCGGAAGCCGAGGATCTCATTAGGAGCCTTATCACATCTGCCGACAAGCGGTTGGGAAGGCACGGAGCCGACGAGATCAAGGCTCACCCATTCTTCGCTGGTGTGAACTGGGACAGCCTCCGCGGAATCGATGCCCCATTCAAGCCCCAGTTGACTTCTATCACTGATACCTCGTAAGTTCCACGGCACTTCCACAGCACCGCACTACTGCAGTGTACAAACTAACATAACTTAGATACTTCCCGACAGACGAGTTGGAGAATGTACCCGAGCGGCCAGAAGTAGCAGCTGCTCGCGCCAACGCCATGAACACATCACAGCCCGTTCAGATCGGAGAAGAGACTGGACTGCCCTTCATCGGATACACCTACACCAGATTGTATGCGCTCCCCGACTGATGCCGTCCGTTTGGCTACATACTGACTTGTCAATGTAGCAACCGTCTCAGCCGTCAAGGTGGATTGTAACAGGGGATGCAGCGGATATCGATTGAATGAGTGGGGAGGATGGGGATGATTGCTACATTTATTTTCACATTTTCTGCATTCGGCATCACATCTCGTAAGGCGGCATTTGGCATGCATGGTTTCGACGCTGTGGTTGAAGATACCCCATGCGGCGGTTTTCTTGTTGCGGTTTGTCATACACTCTATATCGTTCATTTTTCCCTTGGCTATTATAGTAGTGTACGTATCGGAGTTGGACAACGAGGTTCAAGCGGTGGATAGATGTTTGCCCATGCCATCTGTACTGGCAACTTTTTCTGGTGGCACGATGGGTACTACCACGCCGTACACACCTGCCAAGCGCACCTGATATCATCCTAGGTGCCACTACGCTGCCTTCCATCGGCAGCGATGTTTGGGAGTATGCACGTAGCGAGTGATATCTAATGACCAATTTTTCGCCAGGTATATGGTACTGCACTGGAATGGTTCGCTGCACCACATAGTTAAATCTGCCCACCGCCCAGTAGTTGTCGGCAGCCAGCCGTATCGTTCCGGTCGAACTCGTCGTTCAAGCTCTGAAAGGCATAACCCAGCAAACATTCATACTCCGCCCCCTCAACGGCCCTGAGTAGCGAGCAGAATATGCCCAAGACGCAGTCTGTATCTAGAGCGTCTTAAGGTTCCTGGATTTACTTGTTGAATATCGAGTGGGATGATAGACTTATCGGTCTCGTTCTTATACACATAAGTTAGCGTGTAAAAAGTGTTATGTACATACATAGGTAAGACTCACGAAGGAGGTGAGTTGGGAGAAATGAGGTTTTCGGTACATAAGAGAGGTTCGTCTTAGCCAAACCAAGGAATTCTAACCGCCACCCGAACCCTTAAGCCTTGGCTTGATATCGGTCACTCCATCGTCTGCCACCGCAACCGGTGGTCTGAAGTGGGCCGACTACAACAGAAGCAGAAGCGTAGTAACTAGCTTGAGTGACAATCGAATCATGCAATTCCACTGTCTTCTACTGTTTTGAATATTGTTCTTTAGCGTAAGAATTGTAGTTTTCATAACCAATGACAACTCCCTTCCCGTCTTTCTCCTCACCACAACCACTTCTCCCACCTCTACCACACTTCCCACCTCTACCGGCTGTTCCGAGAAGTGATGACTGGAATGCCGGGAGGAGCTTCCTGGCAGTCCCTCCCTACCATCCCGCAAATCCAGGATCACGATCCTACGACGATACCCCAGAAGAAGGGGGACGAGGGAGAACTTGAGGACGAGCAGCCACTCTTCGTCCGTGACTCTACACTGCCATTCGACTATTGGCAAGTTTCAACTCTTCAACTCGACTGAATGAACAGGGGCTGACTGGTTGGGTGCAAAGCGCCAAGTCGCTCCCCGCGCCACTCCTTGATATCCTTGTGGATGAAGGGAAGTTCGTTTTGTACTCTCCATGGGGAGGTATTATGGAAGTCACTCTCCCTTCCACCCTGGCCCGCTGGACCCCAACATTATGGGGGAAGACTCGACTCGCACTCGGCTGCACGCCTCCCAGCAATGCGAACATGTTCCTATTATAGTGGCGGCTCACAGCGAGCCGCAAGGACGGTGGACGGGAACCGGACAGTGCGCGTATCGCCATGATCTAGAGAGGTCGTATACGATTGATGAAGCAAAAATGGGTTTATGGTGACGACGGAAACCCGAGCACTATTATGTGCTGGGTGCAATACACCAGTCGAAGAACTAACTCTCTTCGATCGTGAAGACAAGCCTCCACTTCTCTCCCCTCCTCCATGATTCAACCCCTACCAGACCTCTGCTGTCTCCTCTTGCGTCTCTTCCCACTGGTGTGGGTAAGACATTGGTGGCCCGGATGTTGGCTATAATCCTCGACATGCCCTCTCTCAATGTGAGTTTGTGGCGGCCCGGTTGCAATCCGCTGTTTACTGTTTACTGATTTCATATTTGCACATAAGGTCTGACTATACTCCGTCCACGATAAGAACATGTTCAGACGGCTATGCCACAACATGTGTGGCGCGGCTTGGCCACGTACGCGAAGCCGGTGTCCACAACGGTGGACACATCTCGGCATTTTATCCCGAAGAATCGGGAGATGCACCCTCGCCGGCTGGCGTGTGGAGTTGCGGAACACTTGGCTCGACATTGGCCCGCGAGGGAGGGGATGCCAGTCTATAGTTTTTGGAGCAATGAATGGTCTTTTCACTTGAGCAAGGGAGACGATGATGGTGATTCATTGATCCTATTGGATCATGGCGATGATCGAGCAGGGGAGACTAGTTTTGCAGGAGCATGGTGTCAATGGGAGTGATGTGAAGATGTGAGGGTTGTCTTGTGACGATGTGACGCCACTGCCTATCTATAGCAGTGGTAGTCACGAGGACTGACTAAGCATACAGAAGACATGCTACAACACGTGGTGTGATTGATTTCATTAGTGACGCTCTGTGATCCAACCAAAGCGTGCGTTCATACCTGAAGTAGATTTTTACCTCCTCTTGCCTAGAAACTACAGCAAGAACACAGCCCCTAGAAGCAGATCATGGATTGAGCGCGGCCAGTTTCCGCGGCGAAAAGCAAAGTACAACAGAAAGTCCAGATATTTATCCAATTCAGAAAATTCCGTCTCACTCAACAAAAATAAATAATAGTATATTCGGACGCTCTAGCTAACTGGTCTTGAAAAATCACAAGTACGACAGCCCTGCTTCACCCACACTCCTTACCCACTCCCTGGCCGCATCGACCTCTAGTCCCGCTCGCTCCGCCACTTCCCGTTTCTTTCCCGTCTGCATGCCTACCCACCTCTCGAGTAGGCCTCTATCCAGCACTCCACGCAAGAATTCGCCAGAGCCCGTGGTGACATGCCGGAACGCTTTCGGGTTCAGTCCGGCTACGTGCTCCTCTCCTACCACGACTTGGTTCTGCAGCTGGTTGAGGCGACGGTAGGAGTTCTCGGGCACCGTGGTAATGAGAGCGAGGGCTCCGGTGCGAGTGGCCGCAAGGAGGAGGTGTTGTTCCTCCCGCGCGGCGGTGGGTGAGGTCGGTGTTCGCGGGAGGAGGGTGAGAGAGAGGATTTCGTGTGGGACATGGAACGCGCTGCGATGGATTAGACGTTGTCCCCCGAGGGATTTTGGATCTATTATGGAAAAGCATTAACAAATCGCAAGCATATGTGAGAGAAGAAAGGGGGAACTCACGTTCGGGATCATATTGCAATACGTGGACATCCCCCTTCGCGTCCGCGACGACAAAGAACAGCTGGCGACCATCCGGTAAAAAGTCCCCCGTAACCACGCGGAGCCCTTGTGTATCCTTCCCAAAAAGCAGCATCTTATAAGGCTCTTCTGAGAAACCCGCAAACCAGACGCTCTTCGTAAAGTCTCCAAAGAGTATGAAGCCATCGAGATTCTTCGCGACCGTGACGTAGCAATTCATGTCCATGAATGCCACGGGCAAGAGCGATTGATCTTCCTTGAGACCACGAACCATGATTTTCTGGCCTTGTGCGGCCAAGAGATACCCATTTACCCCGCACAACGCAGAGACGGTGCCCTTAACTTCCTCCCTAGTGACGAGCTTGAGTTTCCTGTTGGTTTCGGGTTTTCCGGGCTCCGGAACGACCTCGATCACCTCGAAAACGTAGATCCCACCGCGTGCGGAGTGGTCCTCTCCCCTAAAGATTCCCGTTCCTACGGCGACGAGTTTGCGGCGCTCCTTGGAGTGCTCAGACACCTCAAGGGGGATAGTCTGTACTATCAGCGCTACCTCATTGTGAGCGAATGGATATCGGTCAACAACTGTCCATGTCAATGGGGAGATTATCGTCACCGCTCCCGACTCAATGGTGGGCTGGAGTTGTGAGTCATCGGGCGTGGCCGCTCCGTCTTCTTCTATGCCGAAGGGAACCCGCTTCGTGGTCGCCGCTATGCACACGCTCATCGGATCGTACCATGCTACGGCACGCAGTGACTCGTTGAGATATATCTTCTTTGCGTGGAAGGGATTGTCGAAATTCCAGTCCTGTGGGAGCAACGCGACTCTAACCGCGCCTGCCACATCGACATAGACGAATCCGCGGTCCGCACTGGCCGTGTGGAACGATGATATCGCGCGGACTGCAGTCCCAGCGAGACGGTGCAGTCGTGGTACGCTTTTTGCTGTCTTAATGATGAATGCTGGGTCCGAGCCGGGAAGGAAGACACAGGCGTAGCCGCCGACATTTTCCATAGCCACCATCTGGCGGAAACGCGGTGATTCCGCCAGGTTTAGCCTGGGGGTGGAAAGGATGGGATTGGCGGTTTTGATGAATGCGAGGGAGGTCGGAGTGAGGAACGCTTTGTAGAAGGTGATGTCGTCTTGCGAACTGCGGACGATGAGAAATGGTTCCCGGGATGCATGGTCACCTAGATCGACGAGCAGAGTCTCGGTGATGTCTTCTGTTGCCGATGCGGAGGCGGAGGCGGAAGCGGTGGCTGCTCTCGGTGATGTGGGTGTCGGGTGAGTTAGCTGCTTCAGAAGCGGAGGCAGCGTACTAAAGTGCTCTGCTGAGAATATAGGCGTGCTCAAATCCAGGAGATTGAAGATCTGGACAATCAATTAGTTTCTGGAGTCCTGCTGCGGACCGCTGGGAGAAATTACCTGTAATGTATGGTCTTCGGCCAAGAGGGTGAGAATATAATCTGCATCTCTTCCCTCCGTCGCTGGGAGTAGCTCTCCCGGCCGAGCCTTGTAGAGACATCCAGACTTGTATTTGATACCCTGATGGAGCGATCCATCAGCCACAGCCCCACAGAGACACGAGAGCGACTTACCTTGATGCCTTTGCTCTCCTCCTCGGCGAGCTCCATGCTCTTGTCCAGCTTGTACACCAGTACACTACCATCGACTCTCAGCAATATAAGATACGGGTCCAATATCTTGGCGTTGACGATCGCAGGACCTTCTTCACCAGTCTCGCCTTCATCCATCGGCACGATCTGGGAGAGCTGCATGTCTTCATACGTTCGCCATCATCAGCAAATCATCTTTACAAGTGGAGAGACACAAAGCACACTATGGAAGTCCCGCCACGTCCATGGGAATAACAGATCTTTATTCCTATAGCACACAGGAGGGAATCGCACGCACCGCAATCATAAACAATAACCTGCTGACTGACAACGCGCACGATACGTGCTCCATCCCCCAGAACTCCCACCTCCAACGTAGCTCCGTCTGGATCAAAATCTGACCCGTGAAGCTCCTCAAATGCATCTCCGACCTTGAATACTTGACTATCGCTTGTCTTGGATACGAAAAAGTACTGATCATACTCTTCGTCCACGTTCGGCGTTAAGCCCTCCTGTCCTGGTGCTGCTTCTGTAGGAATTGGCGCCTTCATGCTCTTGGCTCTGACGGCCCACAGTCCCCTGCACGCCGGAAAGGTAAGGTGCCCAATGATAGTAGGAGCAATAGAACGTCGGATCAGTGATAATCCAGCATCTTCGGGAGAATTTGTGGGCCCTGATGTGGCGATGATTTCCAATTCTGGCACCACACCCTTCTGCTTCTCCAAGGTATCAACGGGGAACTTTGGGCGTCCCAGGCTAATACTCCTGAAGGGACCCAGATTGATGATGCGATCGTGCGTCTGAAACACATACTCTCCCATTGCTCTGTGGCCACCTGCTTTTGCATCCGTGTATACGCTATCCTTTCTGGCACCACTCAAGTCTGTCGAGCTGCCGCCATAGAGGTCGTCATCAATATCATCCAGCATATTGTAGATATCCTCGGCCTCGTGACCCTCCAGCCCTTCCTCGAGCCCTGGCAGAATCGCCTTCTTCTTTTCTCCTTTCCGCCGCCATTTCAGTATCCTTGCGTCACCCTCATCGCAACCCACGAACAGTCTGCGCCGGCCAAGGGATACCGCAGTAGTAGCCAGACCGCCGACGAGCGGTCCCGGGTGGTTTGCAATCTTTGTTATCTTCACACCAGAGACGTTTCTACCGTCCATGCGGAACCCAACAATGACTGCTGTCCCATCCATTGTGAGCAGAAGTATATCGCCGCCTTCACCCTCCAGTTCGATGGCCGTTGAGCCTTCAAGTGCGAGACAGAGATCACTTTGGTCTGCCAGTCCTGCAAAGTTGGTCGCTCGCCTTGTGTACTGGTTTACCGCCACTCCGGTGGATTTCCCAGCCTGATCGACGTGGATGAGTTCGTTTGCACCGAGCAACAAACTTCCGCCGATCGGTGGCGTGAGCGGTACTACTTTGAACAGATCGTACGGCAGGTCCTGAACACTGAGAATGGGAGTCGATGCCTTCTGATCCAGATCCAAAGTGATGACGATGTAGCAGACCGTATCTTTCCGTTGCTCCAGCCATCCTGTGCACGTCCATCTCGGCGAGTAGAGAATTCCAAGTGTCGGCTCACGGTATTCGTGTAGGAAGGTCAGCGACAGCACATGTCTGATCGCATCATCCAACTGTGCAGCGGAAACCACAAAACTCGGCAGAAACGGCAGGTCCGTCTTATCGGATCTCTCCTTCTTCTCCTTTCCTCTGGACACCGACGACTTCCTCCCCGCATTCTCTGGTTTGTCTGGAGCGCTCGAATTCCAATCCTCGGCGTCATCCACTTCGCCGCCCTCCGCCATAACCACATCATCTTCGAGGGGTTCTTCCTCCTCCGGTTCTATGCCATCCAGCATTTCCTCATCCTCGCCGTCCTGTCTCACCGGCAGCACGGCAAGCATGTCCCCCCCAAACCTCAGCGCAACCGCCCTCATCCCCGGGTCCGCGACGAGCTGACTCGGCAAGCCCTCGCTGACGACGAGGCTCGCAAACTCCTCCCGCTCGTAGTAGTGCAGGCTGACGGTTTCGATGGAGTGCTTCTCGGCGTTCCACAGCAGCAGGCTCATCTTTGCGTCCCTGACGGCGAGCAGGACCATATCTCCAGCGGCGCTGCCTCGGCACCTCTCCGCCGGCACAACCCGCGCCATCCCCGCGATCTCTCCCGCGAGCGAGAACTCGGCCACCAGCGCAAGCTTGGCTACATCCTCGACCTGGCTCCGCTGCAGCGTCAGCTCCGCCGAGAAGTCGCCTTGCTCTTCGTCGCGACGCTCGATTCCGGGCGCCGCGTCGGGGGTGGACGGCGCCGCTGTAAGCTCTGTCGGGACGCTGGTGGTCGTGAAGATTTGGAGGATGTTGGTCTTGGCGACCAGGAGGTTCGAGGCCGTCGGCGAGGTGAAGGGGAGGGTTAGGGAGTGGGTGACAGAGGTGGCGGGGGTGATTTCGGTGTAGATTTCGGGCATTGTGATGGTGGTGGTGGTGGTGGTGGTTGAGGTAGTGGGGCGCTGCGGCGTTGGGTTACTAATTCGAACACCAGACACGGGACGATGCGTTTGTGGTTGTTTGGGGAGACGTCCATACGCTGGCGGGAAGTCGCGTTTGGTTCCACACTACATAACAAAAGCTAAAAGGCAGCCTGCATTTTTGATTTACCCGCTCGCTTAGGCAACATAAACGATGGCTACAGTTCAAATTAGGGGTTCCGTATTGTTATTCTCCGCCCAAATGCTCTACTCCTACTACCATGGTATACTGCTGACAAAAGAAACATTGAAATAAGATGCCACGCCGAAACGAAAGTCAATTGAGATCCAACCCAAAAAAAAACCAGACCCACCCCAAGCCAAAACCGACCAAATCCACAACTCCATTCCGATTATCCAAGAATTCCACAGCTCTAAATGTCTTCCTTCGCCACAGTCTCTAGCACACCTCTCAGCTGGTCCTGAACATGGGTATAGACACCCTGCGGGGAGTCTGCGGCATCGATATCGATGACCTTTCCCTGGGTCCTAAAGTACTCCACGACCGGGTAGCTCGTCTCCTTGAAAGTACGAAACCTCTTCTTGATGCTCTCAATATTATCGTCGGCGCGGCCGCTCGTCTGTCCGCGCTTCAGCAGACGCTGCAGCATCACGTCCTCGGTGGTGTCGAGGAACAGCGTGAACGCGCTCGGACACACCTCCTGCTCGAATTTGTATGCTTGGTCCAGCTTCCGCGGGAAGCCGTCGATAAGGAATTTGCTCTTTCCATGGGTCTTGATAGCGTCCTTCATAGCGATCTCGATGAGCGCTACGGTCACTTCCATGGGTACCTGTCTCTCACCGTCAGCATGCCACCCCCTTTTGCTATCCATCTAACCTGACGAGATGGAGATTGGGGGGGGGGGGGGGGGGGGGGGGGTTAAGGAAGTTTTTTCCCCCGCGGATACACGTCTTGATCAGTTCGCCGAACTCGGAACCAGCGCGATCCTGCTCCCGGCGAAGGAGGTCGCCAGCGCTTAAGTGTACAAAGCCATAGTCCTTGACGAGGTTGGCACACTGCGTTCCCTTTCCGGCACCTGGACCGCCGAGAACGAAGATGACAGTGACATCGTTCGGTGAGAAGGTGGGGACCCTTTCGGTCGGAGCTTCCACCCGAGCGACTGCAGGCATCGGTGCGAATAGCGGGGTATCTAGGAACGGTGGGTACGGCGATGGAGGTGGTAGTGGGATATGGTAGTGGTTATGGCTGAAATGTGTGTGCGGGGTGATTGTTGTGGATGCGGTGAAGGGGTTGGGCGAGAACAACACTTGAGGCGGGAGCAGAAGGCGCTGCGGTAACGATGGATCGGGATGTGCTTCCTGCGAAACCAAGCTTGAGGTGGAACTCCGGGTCGATGCGGGATCGAGGTGTGGTAGTGACCGCGTCCAGAATTCCTGGCGCCTTGGCAGCTCCCGTCGGCCGGCAACCGTCACCCGGCGAACAAACACGGACATGTTCAGGGAAAGTTATATCTCGAATAGTACGCAGTAACGCAGAAGGAGAGAAAAAAGGAAAGACGAGCGAGCAAGCAAGCGAGGAAAGCAGCATGAATCGAATAATTGCCCCCAGAAGTGGGAGCGCGTGGTAGTTATAAGCTGAGGAAATCACTTGGTACCTATTTTGGAACCGACGGCAAGCATGAATTAGAAGTACACGGAGCTGCGGCCAATCACGGGCGGAGCCACAGCGCGGAGAGTGCAGGCCGGTACCCCTGGCGTCGGATCTCCCTCTCCACACACAAGCGGGCGCCAGGCGTGTGGGGTACGCCGTGGGCAACTCCTTCTAGCCCGCTTGGGGATTTCTGGGGGCTCAGACAGCGCATCCGTGTCTGGCATTCCCTGCGCCCGTGTGATCACTCTTCCCTCAGGTCGCAGCGGGCATGACTCGGCCGGGCAGCTGATGGCAGCAAACGGCTGAGAGGCACTGCACGCACATGAAGAGTCGGACGGATGGATAGTTAGCCACCGAGATTGCTGGCCTTGCGGGCAGTGGCCGACGGACTGCGACCCCGTTCGCTGGCGCCTTGGTGGAGCGAGGAGGGCCATTCAGGGCCACAGGTAGAGCAACAGTGGCAGTAGTGGCAGTATCTAGCAGAGCACTTGGGTCGGTCATACATACTCGATCGAGACTCGACCTCCTGGACGACCCTGCGCTGTTTGTTTCTCGGCTTGGATCATAGGTGGATGACGATTTCAGTTCTGGCTGATAATGATGCGCGACGGCGCGCTGCAGCCGCAAGTTGCAACCCCTTTCCTCCCCAGCCAGAAGTTCATGCTCATTATTGCTCACGCTCACGCTCAGCTCCGCCGCACTGTCACACACCGCCCCCACACTCGTTCCACGCACATCACGACTCAAAGCGCGTAGAAATGGCTTGTCCGCTTGTTTGTTTGTTTGTTTATCAATCTTCATCTGCATATCTGTCGGCGACGCAAGCGCTGCTAGAATCAAAAAAACAAAAAAGGATGGGTGGCGTGACCTCTGGGCCAGGAAATTCCCCCGCTTTTCGCCGTCTGGGCAGAGAGCGAGCCGGGGAAGTGGATGTCGGGACGGTGCGCTCAGCAGATGAGGATGGCGACGATCAATTCGTGGGGTAGATGCATAAGAGTATCCAAGTACATACGCACTTGCATTTAGGTTGGTGGTGGTGGATGCGGGATGTGGATGTAGGACGTGAATGTGGGACGCAGATGCTCTGCAGCCACGGCTGCTGCATACACTCGCCGAATATGGATTCGAAGCATGCAGCGAACATTCCGGCCCGGTTCGAGAAGAATCGTGCTGACAGCATAAATCCTCTGCATATCTGCATATAGATATACATATCTACATTCTGTGATGCAGTTGGAGCGGGGGGCTGTAGCCGCCGTGTGCTTACCATCGTTTCGGCGGCAAGGCGGTTGCCGGCTTGCATACTAGCAAGGTTTCCAAATCTACACCATGCATACGAATGCTCCCATCGAGCAATGCCACTGCACTGCAGCCGTTGAGCAGACGAATCTGTACGTATCTAGCTGCCACCTACGTAACGGCTGCCGATCGTGGAGAGACAGCTGGCAAAAAGCGGAGTAACTAACCGCAAGTCTCGAAGCGTCAACACGTCCAGCAACCTTTTCCCACTGCATATGCGTCGTACTACTGCTCTCCTCGATAGATATCTTCCGCCTTCGCGAACCTGCCGGTGAAGAACCCGCCTCCGAGCGGGCTGGTGGCGAGGATCGGGATCCCGAGTTCTGCGCGCGTCTCCGCCGCTCCGCCGGGAACGACAATCTCGCGGCTCCAGGCGCTGACCTAGGCCTCCACCGCGGCGATGGGATGGACCTTCGCGGCGCGGCAGATGGTTTCGGCGCTGGCCTCACAGAGGCCAATTCCGCCTACCCTTCTAGCCGCGACGAACCCAGCGAGGTCCGCGCCGGTCTCCTCGATGGGGACGGTCCTGTCGACGAGGGTGCACGAGAGCGCGTCGAGAAGACATTCCCGTCAAGGGCCCGCAGGATCTTCTCGTCGGACCGTCGCGCGCCCTTGCGGTCGCCCTGCGGAGCCAGGTATCTATCGGCCACTTTCGTGACGCTTTTGACCGAGAGCACCACCCGCTCCGCGTCCTCCGGGTGCCCGGTGGAATACCGGTTCAGCAACTCCAGCCCCGCCATCGTCCCCAGCGGCATCCCATAGAACTCCGCCGTGTTCCAAAAGTTCGCTCCCTTCGAAAGAGCAGTCTCCATCACGCGGAACGCTTGTTCGTCCGCAGTCACGGTCGGCCGCCACGTCAGAGGGTTCGGTGGGCTTGGAGACGGTGACTGGCATGTTTGGATGGCGCCTGAACATTCGGATACCGGATGCGATGCAATGCGATGGCCGGTATGTGTGGAGGTTGCTGCGGGCCGTGACGCGCTGTGAAGGTGATGGTGATGGTGATAGGTTGGGACGGATGCTGCCTACTCAATATACTCTACTCCGCGCGTCTCCAGTCCTTCGGCCGCACGCAGCCCGGGTATCAGATAGCCGCGGTGGGCAAACATTGCGTAAGTACCGTATGTACATATGTAGCTCCGAAGCCCACCGTCCCACCTTACGTAGATACCCGCATCAAATCCACACTCCTCGAGACACTAGAGTTAGGACTAGTTATATAACTAAAACCCGACACAAGAATAATACCTACACAGGTCCGGGCTCCCGGAGTTTAAGTTGTGACGTAACTGTACTCGGTGTTATGTAGTTAGATTCCACCTCCCCACCACTAGGCACAACGCACAAACCGGACACATTCCACGGCCGGGTATAGACATCTAGACATCTGCTTAATAACGCAACCTCTCCAACCGGCTACTCCGGGCGTTGTACAATATGTCACGCATAGTTTATTTTTTGTTTAATCATTACTCGCATGGGATTTTTTTTTTTTTTTTGTTTATTCAGTACTCGTATGCGACCTAGGTAGATCATGACGAGGGGCATGGCCCATATATACAGTCCGTTTCCCCGCCGCAGTCCGCGTATAGCGGCACGGTGCAGGCTCCCATTGCCCTCCGCCCAGGCCTGTCCCGCGAGGTCGTGATAGCGCACCAAGGAAATTACAAAGGAAACGCGCGCCCCTCCTCCCTACTCCACCGATGCCATGAGGGGCGGGGTTGGTAAGAACAGCGGTGCTCCTTCCCCAGCCCCCGTCTCGTCCTCAGCCCCAAGCTCCTCCGTCCGCTTCTCCTCTTCTAGCTCCGCTCGCTCCCGGAGCTCCCCCTCCGACGCCTCGCTGCCTCCGTCCCCGTCCTCCGCCACGGGTGGCACTGTCTTTCCAACGTCCGTCGAGGACAGGAAGTCCAGTATCGCCTGGGGGCACTGCCCCTCTTCCGCGAAGAGTTCGTGAGCTTTCCACCGCTCCCTCCCTCTCCCCGTCTCCTCTTCTACCTTCTGCCATAACACCTTCTGCTCCTCCTTCCATCTCGGGCACCTCTTGAGGAGGTGGTCCCTTGTCTGCTTGGGGCACCGGCACCACCAGCACCGCGGCGTTGGGCGGGATTTCGACCAGTGCAGATACTCGCCAGTGAGGCAGTGCCCCATCTTCAGCTGATAGAACCTCGAGGCCAGCCTCTTGGCGCTCCCAGCAACCGTACCGTCGGGCTTTTGGCTCTTCGGCATTTTGTACTTCTTCTTGGAGGTCCGGCCTCCCGCCCACTTCCGTGCCTCACCCCACATTACTCGCATGGGACCTATCGTGTCACGCATGGTGGTGACAACGGCGATTAGGATCAACAAGGGACAGATTGGTTTCGATCATATCATTCGCACAAAACAACAACGAACATCAAGTTCGGAGGTCAAGCAGGCAAACAACTCTCACCAAAAAAAAACCCCCCACTTCCATCCTAAGCCCTCCTCCTCTTGACGCCCACCTCCACACCCACGGGCTTCCGGAGGAACCCCTCGACCGTCTCCAGTTCCGCACCAGGGAGGCCCTGCCTCTCGCCCTCGGCAAACTTCCATTCCCACCCGCTGAACACCGTCGCAACGATAGTCGTCATCTCGATCTCGGCCAGATTCTGTCCTACACATGCCCTCGGTCCCGTCGAGAACGGGATGAAGCTCTTCTTCTGCAGCGGCGTAAGGTTGAACCACCGCTCGGGAACGAACTCGTCGGCGTTTGCGCCCCAAATCTCGGTCGAATGGTGGATAGTGTATGCCGGGACTGAGAGGACCGTTCCGCCGGGGAAGAACTCGCCGCATACGGTTGCACCGCCGACCGGGCACACGCGGGGGAGGCCGAGCGAGGACGTGGAGTGTACACGGAGCGTCTCGTTGATGACAGCGCGGAGGTAGGGGAGGTCCTTTACCGAGGAGTAGCGAGGGATCTCCCATTCACCGAGGGGGACGAGGGCGGCGTCGAGTTCATCCTGTAGTTTTTGGAGGACCCCGGGAGTGTGTAGGACCCAGAACATTAGTGAGCAGAGCGTGTTGCTAGTCGTGTCGGATCCGGCGATGAGCATGGTCAAGGCTTCGGCTTCGGTTTCTTTGCGGCCGAGGGGGTTGCCATTGTTGTCGCGGCCGTCCATCAGTTTCTTGAGGAGGTCCTCGCGACCTACGCCTTTTCCGTGGTCCAGCCGCTCGCTGACCCGTGCAATGGCGATTCCTGCGAGGTTCTCGACGGCTTTGATGCCCTGAGTGAAGAATTTGTCTGGTATGTATCTGGCGTATCTCTTGACCCACGGGACACACCCAAGGGTGGCGGATACCTCGCCGCGGCGATTGAGGACCTCGATGGCCGGGGCGGTGGTCACTTTACCCGTGTATGGATCCTTCACCATCGCCTCGTCCTTGCACGACTCGAGCATACCGAACGGTGCGCCAAACGTCAAATCTATATCACATGAGTTCCATCCTCTCAGGGAAATCTCTCCGCTCTCAAGACGAACCGGAGGTGATATCAAACGCCAGGTAGTTAAAATAGTGTAAGCAATCAAGCCTGTGAAACCCGCCTGGCAAATCAGGAAGGTCCGACATCTTGTTCCACTGCTTCGCTAGGAGCTCCAGGTTGTGATGGATGAACGGCTCAAACTGTGATACGCTTTTGGTTGAGAATATATGCGACACCGTCTTGCGTTTGCGGGTGTGCTCGGCACGGTCACGGGTATTAAACAGTCCACGGGAGATAGAGACGAAGCTGTCGTAGTACTCCCTTCACAAAAACCCGCTCATCAGCCTTCAGTTCTCACGATACAGCAAACAACGTTCGAAAAACTCACGATTTCGTGAACCCCGTTCCATGTCCATAGACCACCGAGATGGCGGCGGAGTCGGCGATGGAGACATGACCCGGCTGGATGCGAACGAACTTTCCGTACCTCTGGTGGGCGGCATGGACGGCGAGATATCGGCGGCCGCGGCGGGCCTGGACGAAAAGCCAGAAGCCCGAGAACTGTGCAGGAAACGGTGACGGGAAGCGGCGGAGCTTGTCGTCGGCGAGGTAAGGAAGTAGGTAGTATAGCGCTGGGAGTAGCACAATGAGGAGGAGTGTGAATGCCATGGTGGCCGTACTGCGGGCTGCTGGACTACCAGCAGGGTGCTGACGGGGGCCTTTGTGGTTGCAACCCCCTTGAACCGCCGCGCACCCAAGTTACCTCGGGAACCCACAGAAAACGGATATATCTAGCGGGGGATCACCAGCCAGCGGATCTCACGGATCAGATTATGCTGGTGTGTACATCAACCCAATTCCAATCGTGGATTGACAATTTCTCTTGGACAAGATCATATCTACACTACCTATAGCTATCCAAACATCGAGATTCTAGGGTGTGGGGAAGATGCGCCATCGAACGTGATGTGGGGAGTCGAGTCCGGCTTCGGTTTCGGTCTTAAGCATGGACGGACCGCACGTGTGGGGAGCCGTTGCCGTCGTGGGGGTAGATATGTACCTAGATACATAACTACATAAAAACATCTTCGACACATCCGCACTCAAGTAAGCCAACGTAACTAAACCCTGCGTGAGGAAAGTAAAGCCGGATCTTCGGAGCGCGAGTAATTCCCACCACCGATATATGAGGACGGATGCTCCGGCGGGACTGGCGGAGGGGACAAGGGAGAGCCGTTTTTGTAGAGCATGTACTTTACATACGCCTTGCTCCTTATCCGGGAGGTTCAGACTTCAACCCCCATGGTTCATCACCCGCTTTTCCTAGAAGTAGCATTATTGACAGTATCCAACTGAAAATGGCGGACTGGCCGAACGATGTAAGGAACACGCCATGAGAGCTGGCCCTCGGTCCATGATCATTACCCCTACGCTCCAGACATGGGCACTGCCATACTTAGGGGGAACGTCGATGTGATTATGGAGGCAAACAAAAGCGGGTCTCGGAGGCCCACGAGCCCGCGACATCGGATCACATCCGCAGTTGTGGCGTTAAGGCGGAGGCAGCGCAGAACCGGCCGTTCATCGCCAGTCCTACACCATCAATCAAAAGCCAGGATATTACTCCCCAAAATATTGCAACCGTGCAGAACAAACCAACCAAGCAAATCAACCGCTAAGGTCGCCTTCGCAAACACAAACGGATTCCGTACTCCAGTGGCCCTCTTCACCATTTCCTATATCCAATCCAAACTAACCTTCCTGGCATCCTCCTCGCCCAACTCCGTATCCAGCACTCTATTGAGCAGCATCTCCTTCTTAACCCACGCCTCCCTCCTCTTCGCCTCCAACTTCACCAGAGATTCCGTGAGATCCTGCTGTTCCTTCTCTGCCCATGTCTGCTTCTGCTTCAGCAGCCTCAGCAACTCTTTTGGCGGTAGCTTCTCCTCATCACTATCGTAGCCATCTTCCACGCCGTAAAACGCGGGTGTCGAGCGGTTAGCCCTCGCACTTCGTCCGGCGCTTCCGCCTCCGGGCGCATTCTGTGGATGTAGCGGATGACCCCTTGGCACCGGATCGGACGGCCGCAAGGCTTCCGTCTCGTGTACGGTGCGCATATGTTTCGCCAACGCGTCCGAGCGCGTAAAACTCCTATCACATTCTGTCCGCATGCCCAGTCATTAGCGCACCCTGCCTGTCCCTCCCAAAGCCAGAGCAACACTCACCCGGTAGCGAGCAGTAGAACGGCTTCTCCTTCGTGTGACTCCTCATATGCGCTCTAAGCGCGTACCCACTGGCGTGTGTGATTCCCTTCCGCGTGCAGTCGTCCCACATGCAAGCATACGTCGCCTTGCGAGTACCTATGTGCTCTTCGTGTATGTGTTTCACCAGATCATCCATGTTTCCCATGTCCGCGAGACACCCGTCCCAGCGGCAGACCGAGACCTGCTCTGCCGGTCCGTCGTCGTCGTGCGTGTCAGCGGGTCCGGGCGAGCCGGGTACGGAGCCACTGGTGTCTGAAGAGACATCCGAGGACGGCAGGTCCGGGTGCTCGTGATCGGAGGAGTGGGGCGAGCTGAAAGCGGTGGAGGCCCGGCGCTTCGGCGGAGGCGGCGAGGGGGAGGAATACGAGGAGAGGGGAGAGGACGGGGTCGACATTGTAGAGTGGCACGCGTATAGGTTCGGTTGTGCGCTGCTTGATGTCGTGTTGTAGAGTGTTGGTTGTGGTGGTTGTGGTGATGGCTTAGTATGAGGGAACAAAGTAAGTTACATAGCTTAACTATGTACCTACCTACATACTTACATGCGCTCATCCCGTTGTTCAGCTAATTACCATTAAACAAGAAGCCCAAACCGGACCAGCTTCTAGAATTTAGACCTTATGGAGGGTCAGGTGATTGAACCTCTTGAAAGAAAGTTTTCCAATGAATTTATATATACGTTCACAGCATGCACCATTTACACCCGTGCCAAGTCGCACCAATGTGTTTATGTCCAAACACGATACTGTACCTGCTGTAACAGCACCAGTAAGTGTCCAGCAGGTGAAGATTTTTTTTGGCCAAAGTCCTTCTTTCGCTGTTTATGTTTCAGGGGGGGAGACTTTTGACTATACATAAAAAGGTGAAGGAAAAAGAAAAGAGAATGAGTTGTCGGAGCAAATTGATGGTATCATCCACATCTCAACGTCCACATCTGCAACACAACCACTCATTATCCACCCATCAATGAAAAATAAGCCCAAGAGCAAACAAACACCACCGATTAAAGAAAATGAGTACCGAAAATAAAAACACTAGAAAATAGAATCGAAGATTCCATTAACTGACCCATTTATAACTTGCAGACCCTTTTCACAGCGATCCTTGGTGGTTTGAACATCCTCTTCATCGCTAGCAGGTGGAGAGAGCGGACCGTCTACATTTCCCGTGCTTTCGCCGTTCTGTCTGGTCAGCATCGTGGCATCCTTCCCTTCGAGATCCTCTGGATTACTAACCTCGTCTTTGATCATGCTCTTTGCCCTGTAGTTGACGGGTTTCTGTCCGGGGAGCCTGACGAAATCGAACTGCCAGACTAAAAATTTTCCAGTATGGTTGAGTGAAGTGTATACCTTCACGATCTTATACAAGCCATCGTATCGGTATCCGGTGGCCGGCCCCAGTGGGTTCTTGAAACCGCGAGTGACGCGTACGGGGTTCCCTGTCTCGAAACTCTTGGCCAGGCCGGCATTTCCACGGACGAGTTGCTGGTTGCTGCTCTGGTGAGAGGTCCTCAAATTCTTCTTGGCCAATTCGCGGCCACCGGAACCGGTATATGTGAACCGGTCTCCATGGTCTACGTCTTCTGGGTATCCAGCAGACAAGACGACTGAGTACGCGCCCGATTCGGCGCCTCCGAAGATTCCGGCCACCGGAGGAGGATGGACTCCAGCAGCGCCAAGGGCTATGCGCATCTCCCACTGATCACCTATATCGACGCCTGGGATGGGGCCAAAACGTTTGCCGTCGACACGGAGCTTCTTCTCTGGCGCAGGACTCGGGTCCCTAACTAGGGTAGGTTCCGGCGTGGCACCAGACTCAGAGGAATTGGGAGAGACCGGCACCTTATTGTTTTCAGCGGGAGCTTATTCAGTGTTGGGGATTATTCGGATTTAATACCCTCTTCATCACCCTCGACGAACGCCTAGTTGGTACGACCACCTCGCGGACCTTACGTTTACGAGTGCTCCCGGCGGTCGACTTCTTGGGAGAAGCCAACAAGATGGGCTTGTCCGCCATAAGCTGCTGGAGGGTAGCCTTATTCTGCTCACGCTGTCTAACGCTGAATATCCAAATGAAATTTTAGTTTCCGAGGGTTCATACGTGAATTCGAGGAGTGGAGGATAGAACTCGGAAGGGAGAGGAGATAACTTACACCGCGAGCTCATACTCGGTTATATCACCCGACGCCCCTTCGTCCTTGGTACCGGAAGCTTCATCCTCGTCAGAGGCATCACTGTCCTCTTCACCATTGAATCCTTCTGGCTCCACCAACACGAGCTTCTTCTCAACAAGGACAGGCTCCATACTCTTGACTGGCATTATTGAAGCTGTGGGTTGTCTTGAGAATCCCTCGAACTGTTTGGATAGTTGAGGCTCGTCGTCAGCCTGCTTCCTGGCAAGTAGTTTGGTTCACCCTTAGTATACCTATTGATATGACTGACTTGCTTTCTCCTAGAATTGGATCTGCGGAATATGTTAATACTGGAAGACGACACAAGGACAAGAAAAGCAAAATTCCCTTGCGAATGTTGTGGTGGTAGGGGAGGTAGCTGGGAAGCGTGTAGCGGTTAGAAGAAGAGCTCAGCTGCTGTGGGTAAATAAACAGTGGTTGGATATGGTGCCTGCCAAGGCTCACTAAGACCCCTTCGAGAAGGACTTCAAAGCAACCAAGGCTGGTTCCCTTCTTCACACATACGCCAGAATTACTGCAGGGGTTGGGTCTTCGAGCAGCATCTTATGAATCTAACGGATTCGGATGTTCAAGGGAGACTGTATGATTTGACTGGACTTCTTCGCGATTCGGGCATATCATATCGTCCACCTTTACTGTAGTATTCCTTCTCCCCCTTTTGTATTTCTTTGCTAACCGACTCAGTAGAGTACTGCGATTTTGTTATGTGTACGACAAATCTTTAAAATGTCACCGGGTTTCCCGTCCGCACAGAACACACACGCCTCGTCGCCCGTCCACAACACAAATTTATTCGGTTCTGGTTACTATCATATGCGCCACTATCTGCAGTCCATCATTTAGGAATTGCACGACTTCACGACAAGCCGTTGTTTTCCACAACCCGACATTGGCTGCCGTATTGCACAGTGTTGCCTGGTATGCACGTACATCGGCAAGCATACGCGTAGCGGCAACCCCTGGCAGCCACTTCCCACCGTTTCTTCTCACCCAACCGTTCCTCCTTTAGCTGCCCCCAGGCTCTGCTAAGGATGGGGTGGGCATCCGTCGTTACCAAGGCCAAGCTAATAATCAGGTATGTAACATAACCCAGTACAATACGCTGTGGATCACCTACTAATGATCACTCCTCGACACGGTGCGGGCGTTAAATTTCACTGCAACTGCGCAATTCGAGACAGCTTGCTTGAATTAGTGCAAGCCCATGATTCCCTAACCTTAAGGAATTCCGGCACTGCTGCGTGGCTGCTGTTTTGCATCGTTGAGGTTGAACGCATGACCGTATGATTCCTGCGCACATGGAGCGATCTGGGTTGTGCGAGGGGTGGTTTTTCGCAGGTTCCGACCGGTGCCGTTGGATATCTACATCGACGGGCTCCTCGAGCAGACGGGTTCTGTCCGCGGCTGTTGACGGAGAAGAAGGCAATGGTGAGGCATCTGTTGTCGCCGGCGTCGAGCGCCGTGTGCGGACGAGTAATCCCGTGGCATCCTACAGCAAAAGGTCACCCGGTGGCATTTTAAGGTTTGCCCAACCGTTGGTTGCGTGAGGCCGATCTAGATCATAGCAATATACACAACCGGCTGTCCGAACCCTGACCCCGATCAGCCCGTGGACCGCCCGCCGCGGCAGAGTACCCCAGGTTTTCTTTTCTTTTCTATTTAATCATTGATCGCATATCTGCGACCTATCTGACCATGGCGATGTAGGTACCAGTCCCGTCCACTGTCTAACTCGAAGGCGGCTCGTTGTGGCTCCCCGACCCTCGCCCAAGCCTGCCCCTTACATATGAATGCTACCACCTCCTCACTCCTAACCTCATTCACTCCTGCAGAAAGCTCACCCCCCAGCTCCTCTGCCTTCTGCCTCCTCTCCTGCGCTTTCTCTTCCCGTTCCCTATGTTCCCCTTTGGGCATCTCACTCTGAGCATCCTCTTCAGCCTTGTCTAGTCCGTCGCCCCACATCAGTGGTGGCAAGGAAGTCAAGGATTGACCGGCTGCATCGCTCGTCAGCGGAAAGGTCGCGGATCGTGAAGCGATTTTAGCTCTACCTATCTCCTTCCACACTTCCGTCCACAGGATCTTCTGCTGGACCTCTCAGTGGGGGAAATTCTTGAAAAGGTGCTCCTGGGACTGGGTTCGGTACGGCACTACTAGCACTTGGCTGTGGGTCTGCTCTTCGTCCACTTGAGGTACTGGCCAGTGAGACAATGATCGGTCAGCCGCTTGTTGTTGTTCGCTGGAGGTGAGTCCGGTTTTCCCCTGCCGGCAGTACTAGTATTTCTTCCCAGTGACCCGCGAATCCGCCCAATCTTGGCTTCCTGCTATTTCTTTCCCGAGATCTCCCGCTTGAGATGTGCAAGGGACCTGGGGAGGGGCATTGGCCGCCTGCCGTATTGGTATTTGTATTGCTTCCATTCCACTCCGTGGTAGTCAGGTTTATCGGCTACCAGTTTGGGCCCACTCATCAGCCTTCTCGTTTCCTGGAATGCCATTTTGGCTGCACCATCGGATCTCGATGGTGATGTCCGGTCGTGCATTATGAAGCGTCACGATGTGCTTTCTAGCCTGTATTGCATACGTCCAACCAGAGCCAGATTCCTCCGGGGGCATGCGTTTGATACCATGTACTAGACCTAAATTCCTGAGATGAGTTGAGTGAGATATTATGATTCAAATTCCCCATGAGGGTCCAACCTGCTCACTCTAGTTCACTCCTCACTCTCATTACAACTATCCACCCACTAATTTCTCCTTCCATTCTTCAACCCACTCCAATCTCCCCTCCCCCCACCCACTACATTCACCCCCTTCTTCTCCTACCCACTTCATTCATCCTTTCCTTCTCCCACCTCCCATCATACATCCGAAATGTCACGAGCTGCCATGGACTATCATAGGGGAGAAAATAGGTCCTCTCTAAGAATGGGACAGGCTCGGGATGCCACCTTTGGGGAGATCGTTCGCAGTGCCAATGATGAGCGAATCGCAGCTATCGTCATTCCTCCTGGAGAGTTTCCGTAAGTACCTCACTCTTTCCCTTCGGGTAGAACATCAGTGGCTGATTCTAACAGGATTTACGAGCATGAGTTGGATGCCTACGACTCAGCCAGAGGTCATTTGAGCTATCCTTACTTCTCGAATCTTTCTAACATGAACAGATTCCCACATCAAAGTCACCATCTTCAAATTCAACAGGGAGGACCACACTCTTGGCAATCTGCTAGTGTCACGACTCCGAAAGAACCCACAGGTCGAATTCGCAGCCTACAAAATCGATCACCCTCACCACCACAACTTCGAGCTTCGCGTCCAACTGATCATCGGCCCCGAGGCCAAAGTTGGCTACCGTGCCCGTGATGCCGTGTGCGATGCCTGCCTTGAGATCGTCATGGATCTTAAGTGTCTGGGGGCCCGTTTGACCCAGGAGATGTGCCTTTACAAGATGGCTCACGGAGAAGAGGAAAAGTTGGCCGCCCAGAACAGGCCGGTCTTTCAGGATCCAGCTTTCGATAGCCACCTGGATGATTCGCAGCGTGAAAAGCTCAAAAGGGACGCTAGAACGGTTTTCCGCGGGTATGAGAGTACGATCGCGATCGATGGCAAGGAGAGTGCAGATGCCGCTAGGGAAGAGCGCCGTAAAAAAGCCATGAGGGAGAGGGAGAGGATGGTAAGACGCAGCCAGGAACAACCCCCCCACAGACTACCAAAATTCGGCAGAAACTGTGGTGGTATGTTTGCCTCCGAGGATCCTCAGACCCCCTTGGGGTACGATCGCTTGCCCCCAATCAGGATCGGCAGCCCTTCTCCAGTGCACGGTGGGGACGAAGCCCAGGGGGTGTCGAGTCCGTTGGGTGATCGCGCCTATGGCGGCCTCAGCGGCCACTCTTCTGCCTTTGGCCCTGAGGAATCGTTGCCCTCCGGTCCGAGTGAAGACTCACATCACTCCCCTGCCCCCTCCTCCCCTACCGCCTTCTCCTACTATCACCCCTCCTCCCCAGCCCAGTTTTAGTGGTCTGTACATGGCTAGAAGCTGTCTGTTTTTCTCCTGTAATCTAGGTTGTTTACTTCTCTAGTAAGTTCCTCTAGAATCCAGATCAGATAGGAAATATACGATAGCTTTCAATTATAGGTTTTTGGTGTGAAAATACTGGGGTGAAATCTGTGTAAACTTCTAGAAATGGGCGCTCTTTCAATTCGTAAACATGTAAGCTTTGTATAGTCGATTGGGGAGGGGTTGCGGTAGTGTTATATATCATGTGATAAGTATCAATATGGTCAAAATACATGTTTTTCGTGTCCTGATATAACAGCAATATGCGTCCAGCGGGAAACAACGCCCCCCCCCTTGGACTATACAGTACATACCTTTACTGGTAAAAGCCCGAGGATTTTTGTTTTTGACAGCAAACCTCCAAATGCCATCGGTTTCAGGCGTAGGGAGCAACCACCAAAAAAATCACACTCCAGCACAACTCTTATTTAGAAATCGGAGGACTTCAAGTAGGCAAGTATCTACGAACCACCAATTGGGATTGTCCGATCTCACGGTAAGTAGTACGGTTGTGTCCCACACCGCGACATTAATATTTGGCTAGAGAACTGAACAGTGTTTTCTGGGACCTCTGCAAGTGCTCCAGCGGCAACAGCTCTGACAGTAACTTCCCGGCGGCAGCGCTCTCATTTACGCAGTCGCTTCTCCTTTGACCGACCGCGCGGCTTTCTCAGATGGGCGGATAACAGTCATCCCCGCTTGGTGTTAAGTCCGCGATATTGAGAGCCACCAGGTTCTCCGTATAGGTCTCCTTGTAGGCATATACGTTTGTCTGACCTGACGTCAACTTGCTGACATAGATGGAGACAAATGCTTTCCGAAGGAGTCACTTCTGTGTTCGTGCGGCTCCACACTTGACGGCGACTCCCACGCATGTGTGTTTTGGTTTGACTGACTACCACGACGCACTCCTTCTTGTTGCAGCTAACTACCCCGGATACTGCACACTTCAAGAAGGCCTTCTTCCTGAGTAGAGTAGGCAGTTAGTAAGCTGGCTGGCTTAGTATTGAACGCGACCACCTACCTACCGCTCCCAACCGTGCGGGTGCTGAAGTGCATTGCAATCGCCTATCCGTGAGCGTTTGCTTGGATGACTACAGATCATCGGATCCCTGGCTCCACATTTGCTGCTGAGTTGCAGTCTTTTTGCATGCTTGAGGGTTGTTAGGTTGAGGTGCGGTGCGTTGTGAGGGTTTTGGTGGTTGCTGCCTTCGTCCGAAACCGGTGGCATTTTGAAGTTTGCCGTTTTCTTTTTTAAAAATAGCCTTGATGTGGAGTACCGGCAATATCAAAATTTACATACATCATACATCATACATCATACATCATACATCATACATCATACATACCTCATACGGCTCAAAGATAATGGCAACAGTTGTTTATTCATTAATCGCATACGACCTATCTACCTAGACCATGGCGATGGACATACAGTCAACTGCCCACCCCTCGGCCAGCCCACAGGTGGCTCGTTGTGCCTCGGAAACAGTGGCATTTTTTTTTGTTTCATTGCTCGCATGCGATCGGGTTTGATCATGGCGAGCTTGGAGTTATACTCCAGGATTGAGGCAGGAAGAGAGTCACTCTCCTCCGACTGGGGCCCCGAGAATCCCTAAAACTCAGCGATGTTATGGATCGAGACTACTACCACACCCGCGAGAGTTAGCGCCAATGAGGCAACAACCCGGACACATGGGAAGTCATCCCAAACAACCTTAACTATGTATAAGTATTACTACTAATTCAGTCGACCTAAGCAGTTTTCACCTGTTGTACTCAGGACAGATGAATGTAGAATTGCTCCAGCTAAGGCAGTTTCTCAAGGCGTCGTTGCTACTTTGCAACCAACTATGCGCACGAGCGTCACTTCAAATCCTTCACACTTCACTCTTTCTTTCAGCTGAGCGGATCCCAGGGCTTCTCGGGCCCCCCAAAACAGCGGCAACTAGGTAAGTGCTCAGTCTAGAAGCGAGTGCCGTACTATGTGCCAAGCCCAAATTCAATCTCCAGCACACGTCCAATATCACTCGTACTTACTCTAGAGTACACTTGTGTGACCGACACCTCTCTTAACTTGCAGACTCGACCACGAACACCAACACCGCACCCAACCTCTCACACCTCACGATTCCCGCACCCAGAAAACATTGCACGATCATTATTTCAACCCGAATAAATAAACGATAAATCATGGCCTACGAAGGACGTGTCGGTTCGAAGATGGGTGGTGGTGGTGTCGCCTCGCACTCAGCCAGCAACCAAGATCGCCGTGAACGTTTGCGCAAGCTCGCGTTGGAGACCATTGATCTCGACAAAGATCCGTACTTGTGAGTTCTATTTGAGTGCCACGTCTATTCTGGTGGATAATGACCGATGTTCGTGTCCACAGCTTCCGCAATCACGTCGGCTCCTTCGAATGTCGCCTCTGTCTCACCGTGCACCAAAATGATGGCTCCTACCTCGCGCACACACAGGGTCGCAAGCACCAAACGAACCTAGCGCGGCGAGCCGCGCGTGAGGCGAAAGAGGGAAAAAACCTAGATCCAATAACCGGTCTGCCGCAAGGTATGATCGGGCAGCAGCTGATCGCGCCACGGAAGAACCTGATCAAAATCGGACGGCCGGGATACAAAATCACCAAAATTCGAGATCCGGTTACGAGGCAGCTCGGTTTATTGTTTCAGCTGCAGTACCCCGAGATTGGTACCGAAATCAAGCCCAGGTATCGATTCATGAGTGCGTTTGAACAACGTGTCGAAGTCCCCGCGGATAAGAACTATCAGTACCTACTAGTCGCCGCGGAGCCCTATGAAACTGTCTCGTTCAAGTTGCAGGCGAAGGAGGTGGATCGGAGCCCTGGAAAGTTTTGGACGTATTTCGACGCCGACCAGAAGGAGTTCTTTTTGCAACTGTTTTTCAAGACCGAGAGAGAGGAGAGGTATGCCGGTGTGCCTGGATTGGCCCCAAGGCATTGAGCATATGGGATGGATGGACGGCGCAACGAGCAAGGCACATGAGACGACTGTCACTGGGGGCTGAACTATCTAGTTCTGGTGTAGAAGATTTGTTTGTTTGAACTATATCGCCTTTTCTTTTCTTTCCGCTGGCATTCTACCAGACGTGACTTGTAACCATAGTAGCATATTAGGGCAGTTTCGACTGCTTAGCTGATAATTGTAGATCGTGGATTGAAAGAAGCGTTGCTGGATCCCATCTAGATAGCAATAAATGATAACTACTGGTGACTTGGGTGATATTTCTCAGCCTCATATTGACGCAGATTGTCTACGGGGCCGTTCAAGCAATGATGCCTAGATACGCCTCCTCTTAGCAAATACGCAACCTCTTAGAGGTCGCCTCTGCATCTGTCCGCTCCTCGACCACCTTCCCTTTCGGCGCTGACTATTCTTTTGGCCGACTAGTTCCCCAATCATGACTACATACATGTTTCGCATCACTTGCTTCGACTCATCGCGAACAAGGGGTCTAGCCTTTACCAAGAGCCAACGTCATTAGCGTGGTGGTTTCCATTTGTTTCCCCTCCACAACAAACAACATGATATCTATAAAGCCACCATCCACTTCACGTAAGCTTTTCAGCTTTACTACCTGCCTCCCATACCGACACCTGCCTTACGCCCCTCACTCCCACCGCTATCTCTCCACCAGACGACCCCTCTGGCACGCAATGTCGACCGATCCATCCCTCCGCAAACTGCAAGACCCCACTGCGGTCAATGCACTCGTTGCCCTTCTCGACTCAGCCGCCCTCAAGAAGTCTAAAAATTTCTCCTGCAGAAAGAGCACGTTCGATGTCGATGGCACGGAGCACAAAGTGGACTCGTGGAAATTCCGGGAACAGGACTTCAAGAAGCACAACCTTCCTACATACGCACGCGGACTCTTCACATGGCGCGATCAAGTCACGGGGAACCACCGTATCGCGGTCCGTGGTTACGACAAGTTCTTCAACATTGGAGAGGTGAAGCAGACGAAATGGGAATGGATTCAGAACAATACGCAGCCCCCGTATGAAGTCACCGTGAAGGAGAACGGGTGCATTATTTTCATCTCGGGATTACCGGATGGGACGTTGCTGGTGTGCAGTAAACATTCCATTGGTGCGAGGGGCGATGTGGGTTCATCACACGCGGCTGTTGGTGAGAGATGGGTCGATAAGCAGTTGGCGAAGATCGGGAAGACGAGGAAAGACCTGGCATTGGCGCTTTACGACGCCAATGTTACCGCCGTGGCGGAGCTGTGCGATGACTCTTTCGAAGAGCATATTCTGGCGTATGAGGGGGATCAGGCCGGACTCTATCTGCATGGTATCAACTACAACCTCGGAGACTTCGCGACATACTCGATGCCCGAGGTGCACAAGTTTTCCGATGAGTGGGCATTTCGCAAGATCGACTACTTCGTCAAGGATGATGTCCAGGATCTCCGGAAGTTTCTGGAAGAGGCTGCAGAGACGGGATCATGGGACGGGAAGGATGTGGAGGGTTTCGTCATTCGGTGCAAGGCGAGAATTGACGACAACGATCCCAACTGGGAGAACTGGTTCTTCAAGTACAAGTTCGACGAACCATACCTTCTGTATCGGCAGTGGAGAGAATGCACTAAGACTCTGATTTCTGGAAAGGAACCGAAGTACAGAAACCAAAAAGAAATCACCAAAGAGTACTTGCGCTTCGCTTCTTCGTACTTCTCCAAGAACGAGGGTGCGGCCGACCAGTATAAGTTGAACCATGGTATCATCAAACTGCGGAACGCATACCTTGCTCACAGTGGCCTCAAGGGTGCCGACATCGTCAGGATGGACCAGGAGGAGAAGCAGGGAACGGACCTGGACGACAACCTGAAGCTCGTACTCGTACCGGTCGCTACCATATGTTGCGGAAAGACGACTGTTGCACATGCGTTGGCCACACTCTTTGGTTGGCCTCACCTCCAGAACGACAACATCACCTCTCGCAAAAACAAACCTCAGGCTTTTGCAAATGCTTGCGTGAAGGCCCTCGTGGATCGCCCTGTTGTGATTGCTGACCGCAACAATCACGTAAAGCGCGAACGTCAGCAGCTAATCGACGACATGGGTTCGGTACTTCATCGGGTACGCTTTGCTGCGCTTCATTACATCCACGAGAGCCCCACCGACCCGGACCTTCCGAAAAAGATTCGAGAGATCACTAGGAAGCGCGTGCTCGACCGTGGCGACAACCATCAGACCATCCATGCTGCGACCAGGGGCAGCAGTGAGGTCATCGGAATTATGGAGGGCTTTATGAATCGGTTTCAGCCGTTGAATATCGACCAATCTCCCGACTCCGCCTTTGACAATGTCATTGAACTCGATCCACTCAAGGACTCCAGAGAAAATCTCGAGACTGTGGTCAAGGCGCTGCACGAAGCTTACCCCAAGCTGGTTCCTGAGATGCCATCCGCTGCGGCGCTAGACGATGCGATCAAGGCTTCCATCGACGAGTACAAGCCGACAGTCAAACAAACTACCAAGGGCCCCGCCACGCCAGCGGAGAAGGAAGTACAGGATCAACCAAAGCAACAGGCTCCGAAGAGGGTGAACGTCGATTACTTCTCCATCTCCCTGCCAGCCAGCACCATAGCCTCGACCGTCGAGAAGGCAATCGCCGCCGCCCCCGAAGAGAAACGTGCTTACTACAACGAGCTCAAGGCCACCGGGCGCATACAGCAAAAGTTTCACGTAACTCTCCTCCACAATGCCAACAAGAACCAGAACAAGGCGATGTGGCAGCGCTATATGAAGCTCCATAACGATGCGCAGGCGGCGGGCGGGCCTATGGGTACCGCTACAATCAAGCTTGAGTCTTTGGTCTGGGACGGTCGTGTCATGGCTATCTCTGCCAGTTTCGTCGACAAGGGGTGGGAGTGTGCCAACAAAATCCCTCACGTCACAGTCGGAACCACCGTCGGTATTAAGCCGAAGGAGTCGAACGAGATGCTCGAGGGCAAGTGGAAGAATGGCGGCGTTGGAGTCGAGCAGATTGATCTTACGGCGGAAGGTATCGAAGTGACTGGAAAAGTTGAGGGTGTGAAACGAGGAGGGCCTTAGAGAGGTCACTTCGGAAGCCATCACGCACCTCCGGCGCAGAGTTCTTCTTTGTAGCCAACGGCGGTACTAGCGATGGTGGGGCTCTTGGTGTTTGCTAATGTTTTCTTTGTACTGTACTGTACTTGTTTGCATATGGGGTTCCGATTTGATGAGGTGTGTTTGGCGGGTCTCACTCTCGGATCGGATGGCGGGGAGATGAGATTTCTGCAGCTGGTGAATGCGCTCCACCTCATATACGTATACACTACTTCTCCATCTTTTGTTTATTCATTACTCGCATGCGACTTGGGTAGATCATGGCGAGGTACACACCGTCCGGTTTCCCACCTGCAGTCCGTGCGAGGGCGGCACGACTGAGCGGTGGGTCGGCTCTTCGTCCAGTTCAGGTATTTCCCAGTGAGGTGGTGACCTGTCTTCAGCTGGTAAAACCTCGAGGCAAACCTCTTGGAGCTGCCGGCTACCGTCCGAATTCTGTCTGTTTGGCATCTTGTACTTCTTCCTGGAGGCCCCGCCTCCGGCCCATTGGCGCGCTTCCGCCGGAGATCTTTCGCTTGAGGTGGGCGGGGATCTGGGGAACGGCATTGCCCGCACCTCTGTCCGGTCCGAATAACCCATGTAGCCATTCCACCCCACTGGCGTCTGGCTCCTCCACCGCGACCTTGGCCCACTCGCCGGCCTTCTCGTTCCTTGGGACACTCTTATGCGCTGGACACTAACGGATTTGATGGCGATGTCCGGCCTGGCCCTCCACAGCGCCCACGAATGCCTTCTTGCCTGGAGTGCGTGCATCTGGCTGGGACCAAGCTCCTCCGAGCCCATCCGCTTGATCGCGGCCTGAGCGTCCGTGAATATATCGTGACCCTTTCTGGGGTCGTCTGCCGTCTTGTAGCCGCTTCCAGCGCTCTGGCGAGAGCGGCGCGCTCCGCATCGTAGGTCTCCTGGTTGTAGCCCATGTGGGTTTTGGTGACCATCTAGGACTGCCCGTTTTGCCACACCACTGAGTACCCGGCGGCCCCGCTGTCGAGACAACACTGCTCATATCTATATATACGACAACGCAATGTCACCTGCCTGTTGCAAGCACGTCCCAAGTGATCGGTTAGTGCCTCCACCAATCGGGGCTGTCTGACTTGATTATCGGCCCATCACCAGTTGTCATCACATCTCAACCTCTATATAATCGCCCTCCACTTCGCCCTCCACTTCGCCCTCATGCCAACTACCATCTAGCAGTCTAGCGATTACGATTATGCCGTCACAGCCGTACCTATATCTCTCCCCCTCCACCAACGCTCACTAACATCTCTAGCGTCCTCCCCGTGACACCCACCCAGCTCTGGTGGATAGGGCTCATCTCCGCCCTCGGGCTCCTTTGGAAAACGCTCACCCTGCGCTCGCCTTTCTTTCTCGTTCCGTCGCTCCCAGCGATTGCAACGCCGCACACCTGCGTCGTATACCACCGAACGCTCCTCCCATACTGCGAAGATTTCACCACGATCCCGAACTCTCCGTTCCTCCTTCTGTCCTGCGACCCCGAGCGGCATCAATGGAACAACGTATCCGGGGTTATGCCGTCGGGGCTGCGACCAGGTGAGGTGTGGATCTTCAACCCGACTTCGCCGAGAGAGGCGCCGAGGAAGGTGTCCATGCATCTGGAGGACTTCCGCCCGCTCGGAATCTCAGCAACGAATACTACCTCCGGAACACGATTTTTCGTCGTCAACCAGGCCCTTGCCGGGCCAAGGGTGGAGGTATTCGACCTCTTCCTCACCACTGGCGCGATAACCCACGTGGCGACGCTGAAGCACGCGCGTATAACCTCGCCAAACTCCATTGCCGCCACAGGGCCGAGCGGGTTCTATCTCACCAATGACTTCTTCTTCGCGCGACGAGGGGGGGCGCACGTACTCGCGTTGGTGGCGGAGCTACTCACCGCTGCGCCGGGGGGCAGTTTGCTCCACTTTTCCCTTTCCAGCGAGGGGGAGGTGGGGATAGGGGACGCGCAGATGGTGTCCCGCCTTGCAGCTGGGAACGGTGTGACTGTGGATACTGCCAACAACCTGGTCTGGGCTGCATCAACGACAAAGGGTGTGTATGAATTCTCATACGATCCCGCGGATCCAGCAAGAGTTGGAAACGCCAAGTTTCTCAGGGCTGCGGTGCTGGTGGACAACCTCATGTTTGTGGCGGGAGAGGTGTTTGCTAGTGGTCTCACTTCGGTGCAGAGGTTCACGGAGAGTATTAAGAACCCCGAAGCTACGAAGCCCGGAGGACTGACGGCTAGAGTGTTGCCGCTGTTGAAGATGCGGGAAGATGATGTGGAAGTCCTGAAGAGGAAGTATGATATTGCCAATTCGGCGTTGAGGAGGGAGGAGTGGAGGTGGGAGACGGTGTTTGTTGATGATGGCACGTTTTATGCCGGGCCGAGTACCGGTGCGGTGCTGGAGGGCGGAAGGTATGTGGGTGTCAGTTTGTTGGATCGTGGAGTGGTCGTTTGTGATGAGAAGCCGGTGAAAGGGAGGACTGTGGTGGAGCCTGAGAATGAGGTGAAAGATGAGTTGTGAATGAGATGCATGAAATGAATGATACCCACAATGGTTGCCGCTTATTACCACTATGTACTACAAAACCATTACTCTATGTAGTAGGGGGAGGAGGGGCCATCTACCAGTGTCTGACGTAAGCCAATACAGATTCCATAGCCAACAGGAATCTCCTAACTTCCCGTCGGCTAATCCCCTCCCGAACCGCAATCTTCTCCAGCGCATGCTGTCCATTCAAGTATTTCGCCAGCCTTTCAAAGAGTACCCTCACATCCTTGGGCTGATGGCGCGTACACATTTCCAACCATGCACTCTCTATGCCACTGGCCCTACTAGGTTCCAGTACAAAGCTCTCTTCCTCCAGCTTCTCGTCGACGTCGTCCTCTATCGGCTCCAGCGGCTGTGGAGACATCTGCATCTGCCGCTCTTTATGAACTGCCATCTTGATGGATATTGGAATCTTTACCCAGGCGAAGGTCCGTAATTGTGTGACGAGGCTGTAGCGGATGAGCCATGCTAGGATCTCAAGGTATGCGTCCCGGTGGTCGCGGGTGGGGATAAAGGTAGCGAAGGGTTTCGGCTTGCCTGAAAGAAGCGACAACATAACCGGTAGAGCGGGAAGCGTGGAGAAGTTTTTCGCGTACAGCGGGATTAGACTCGACAACTGCTTCATGTCCGCGTTCGGTGAGACGATGTAAGTATCCCGCTGGTGAATCGGGGGGATCGCACGTGCTTTGCGCCAGTGCACAAGGTGTCGTGCTAGGATTTGGATATCATGAAGTTGTATCCTGCATTGTTGCGAGATTTGGAGGAATGAGAGTGTGGGTTTCACGGACTTGACAAAGTGTGTGAGTGATGCCGATGATTCGGTGGCTTCGGCAGCAATGTCCTTTAGGATTGACTCCACATCTTCGAGGAAGAGGAGGGTGAAGTGCTTTGCCAGCACTGCATCGCCCTCGGTTTCGTCGTCGCCGAATGAATTGGCTGTTGTCAATGGCCTGACTCATGTTAGTGGCGGTATACCAAGGATATAGAGAGACAAACAGGCCAGGCACTTGCGGATCCGTGAGCGTCGGCAATACTGCGATCTCGGAGACAATGGGAATCTGTAGCGAAAGCCCCAGAGAGTTATTGAGTAGAACATGGGCAATTTTGCTCTGAGAAATATCGCTATAGATGCGTGAAATAGCGTAGGCCAGATTACTCTGTTCCAGGATCTGCCTCCACAGCTCCCCAAAGCTCGTATCTACAGCCACCAATCAGCACGCAGCAGATACGAGTAGTAGAGCAGAGAAACCTTTCTGCGCCGCCTGATCTTTTAGGCGCGAGATCTTCTCTGCCTCCCGCCACACGTATCCGTCCTTTGCCTGCTCGTACTTGAGTGCTCGAGAAAACCGCTTCACCACGTATTTGAACATCTCCTTGACACGGAGGTGATATTCTAACTCTGGTGGGTTGAGCATGAAGACCACGTGGAACATGTTCATCGTTCCAGAGCCTTTCAGCGTGTCGCCGTCGTCATCGCGCTCGTCGTCCGCATCGCCGTCGTGATGGTGCTCCCCGCCATTCACATTCCCATTTCCACTACCACCGTGTTCCCCCTCCGCACCCACCACCCCCGTGGCCGCAGCAGGGACAACATTCAACCCAGTCCCCCCCTTCTCCCTTTGTTCTCCCCCATCCCCGGCGACATTCCAGTCCGCCACATTTCCCTCCGCATCCCCGTCCTCCTCTTCCTCTTCCTCGCCGTTATCGGGCCCACTCTTCCTCCTCCGCTTCTTCCTCTTCCTCCATGATCCATCTGGCCTAATATGCACCGGTGCGCCCAGGAAGACCACATCATCCACACTCATTTCAAACCTCCCCTTCGCTGCAGTCATCTGTGGTGCCAATAGCCCTGCCAAAAAGTCGCTTTCAAACCCCAGCACGCGGTTATGTCCGTCATATCTCTTCTTCACTTTGGTGGACTTCTCCTCATCCTCCCCTCCACCACGCTGTGACCTGCCGGGATGGTAACGGCTTCGTGATTCAGTATCACTAGCCACATACCCCACGCCTCCACCCGCCGCGCCTCCGGGCGGTGCGGTAGTAGTAGTCCTCGATCCTTCATCGGCATCGTCCTCTTCTCCTGAGGATTCCGACGACGAGGAGGTGGTGGGTGAGTTGCTCCGGGTCAGCGCCGAAGACTCGAGACGCGGCCGCAGTGGGTAGTGGAAGGTTAGCGTTGGGCCGACCGAGGAGCGGGTTATTAGCAGGATCCCGATGAGACAGCTGTTTGGCGTCAGGCTGTGTTGATGGAGGCGATTGGGTTGCGGGCAAGACATCGCACTGATTGTGGATGGATACAGAAGGATGGAGGGAGGTGGCAAGTTCCGATTATCGGTTGCTCACCGCATGGATGGGCAAGGTGCATACAATATGTATCTAGTGTAGGCTAACGGAGATCATGACAAAAAAACAAAATATTGTAATAATTACAAAGTATAATATGTACATATTCTAAGCACTACATAGCTTTCCGAATCATCACCGCCCCCCCTCCGCCTCGCGTTTCTTCCTCTCTTCCACAAGCCGTAAATTCTCTCTCTTCAATTCCTCGAGCCTGTCACCGCCGGCAAGTTTCTCTACCGCTTGTGCCGTCCCCTTTCCCTTCCCCACCGGCGCCGGTTCCGGCTCGTTCTCCTGAAACCCCAGGTTCTCCATCTCGTCCTTCGCCATCAGCTGGCGATCCATGCGACACTTCAGGTACTCTTTCGCGATGAGCCGGCATTCCCGATCGTTTGTGCCGCGGACGCGCTTGAGACACGCCAGGTACTCGACCATTACTGGCTTGCACTCGTTGTCATGGTCAAGAGGGAAGGAGCCGCGCTGTGGGCTATGGAACCGTCAACAGATCGATTGTGGGGCTGACGGGAACGATTAGGGCTGCACGGGAAGTACTGACGGAGTCGGGGAGAAGGTTAGCGCCCCAGGAGGGCGGCCGAAGCCGGACATCGTATTGGCTTAGTAGTAGTAGAAAGCAGGTACCGCGCGAAGCTCGCAGCCCGGTGAGGGTTGTATAGGTGGTTGCGGGAGCGTGGGTGGTAGTGCCGTAGTGGGGCAATTGCAGGTCTGGCGTGACACTGATGGGATTGATATTCCGCAGGGCTGTGGTTAGGGGTTCGGGAACGGAGGATTTAATACTTGCTGCGTTCACATGGGAAGTTCAGCTATGTAGCCATCACCCGCTCGCGTGTTACTCTAGAGCACGCTGCAATGCTTCCGACTGATGATTACATAGTTTTGGAAGCTTGATACATGATTGCCCTACTGGGTTCTCATGAGTATCTACATACTATGGCAGCAGCTTGACCCATATCACTTGTGAAAATGGCCATTTTCGCGTGATTTTCAATTATAGGTCACCGGGAAAAAAAAGCGATCCAAAGCAAACGAAAAACGCCCAGTTGATTTTTCCCATTCTACCACATGGTAGCCGCAGTTAAGCAGTCTTAGCAGCAGCGTTGGGGTTGATCTTCTTGCCGTCCTTGTTGTACCTGACACGAGGGGGGGGAGCACGGTTGCGACGACCGATGCGCGAACGGACACTGTAATTATCTCGTTAATGTATGCTCAATGCGCTGGAGGGCATCGAGAAGTATGAGTAGGTGCATACCGAACGATCTTGCCATGGATGGCGCAGGAGACGCAGTACTGGAGCTTCAAGTACATCTTGGGAAGGTGGTACTCTTTGTAGACGGTGGCCTCCTCAATGTCACCTAAAACGGACAAATAAAATCAGTTGTCCGGGCACTTTAAGTCAATGCCGGCTGGATAGCGTACGGATGGCAGCAGTCTCGACCATGTTGCGGATGGTGAATCTCTTGATGGCCTTGTCTTTAGGAGTGCATCGCGAGCAGTTGGAGCAACGGATGGGCTTGACGTGACCACGTCCGGACTTGTTGCGACCACTGAAGTTGGACGCATCATCAGCATTTCCATCATCTCATCTCCGGCTGACTGTGGGGGGGGGGGGGGGGGGGGGGGGGGCGGGCCGCGGCGGGGGGGGGCGGGGCCGGGGGCGGCCGCCGCCGCGGCGCG
>Ga0307508_10000383_pt1 | contig 53268 bp, 46 predicted proteins | sample 9_EM_MG_FD_203089 | JGI IMG/M metagenome (GOLD analysis project Ga0307508, IMG submission 203089) | Populus trichocarpa ectomycorrhiza microbial communities from riparian zone in the Pacific Northwest, United States - 9_EM | ecosystem: Host-associated > Plants > Roots > Unclassified | place... | reverse complement strand
CGCCTGCGTGAGCACCAGCGCTGCACGACCGGATTTCCTCGCCATGATCGCCTCCGTCAAGAGTTGCGATCACCATCATAGCGAAGACAGGCTAGTTAGTAACTATATTGGCGGAACGAACTACTAGATAGGAAGCGAGCGAGGCCGCCAAGGCTCGTTGACGCCCGTAGATATAAGTCAGCGCACCGAGCAACTCCCGACCAGGCAACGTATTGGCAACCCATCTTCGGCGGATTCGCAGAACCGACGCGTCGGAGACGCCCGTCGGCAAATGTTTCTCGGCGTGCCTGAGTAAGTGCCGAACAGTGGCCCCGATGAGCTCTGTGCGACCACACTGGATGGATACGTCCTGATCTTCATCGTGGGTGAAGATCAGTGTCACTGCCAGCTCGCTTTCGAGATCAAGATCACCAACCTTCTCGATGTGGTTTCGTGAGTCCTTTCCCCAAGTCATCACTTTGTCGCCCGCCCATAGCTCGATGACTTGCGCTGCATACCACCGATCAAAATCTGGAATCAGCGCTTTGTCTTTCTGAATTAGGAAGTTGACTGTTCTGGATGTAGTCAGGAACTGATTGCAGCTCAAGCGGAATCGGTCTGGATCAAAGTAGCTTGTGGCGCACTGGCGCAGCAGTTGCGCTACATCGGAAAGCCGTTTTTCCCAGCGACGCATTCTTCAACTCCGTGGGGTGGTACTGCGGCCGCGTTCTGAGGCCCAACGTTTGAGATGAGAGGCATGCCCCGGCTTGCCGGGGCATGCCCTCTCGATGGAAGGGCGTCATGCTGGCAGGCGGCCGCATTTACTTCTTCGGAAGATTGATGACTTGCCCACCTTCTGCCGGAGCCTCTCGTACGGGTTTGATCTTTCGCAAAAAGGTGGGGGCCACTGTCCAGTGCTGCCCGGTTTCGGTGATGACCGTGACCGACTTCCGGTTGTACTTTGTGATGATGCCGAACAGGACAGGGTGCCCGTCGGGTTGGAATGACACGCGCTCGCCGAGGCTGAACTCCAGCATGGACGCATGCGCTCGCATTTGCTGAAGGAACCTCAGGCGGGCGACGATGCGGTTGTTCAGATCGACCAGTTCGGGTTCGGTCAGTTTGTCGATGTCGATTGCCACGGGTTCGCTCCTTCTGCTCAGCAAGCGCCGTATCTTACGGATGACGTACGAGCGACGAGGCTGCCGGCTCCGCGCGACGGCCGGGCTGCTTTAGCGGTCGCGTGCGCCCGACATCGCGCCGACCACGACGCCCTCGGTTTTCATCAGCCGCTCCAGCGTCTCGATGGTCGGCGGCGGCGGGCAGGCGGCCCAGGCAGTGCGCGCGCCTTGCCGGTCGGCCATGGCCAGCACCTGCGCCACCAGCACGGTCTCGCCCGGTTCGATGGTGCAAAGCAGTTGCGGCACCCAGGTGCGCGCCGAGATCAGGTTGGTGTTGGGCGGTGCGCGGTGCGCACGCGGGCGGCGCGGCACGCTGGAACCCAGGTTGCGGATGAAGCTGCAGTCGGTCGGCGTCTCGATCATTGCGCCGTCGGCCGTTTCGGTCAGCGCGTCGCGGCTGCCGTCGGTGCGCGCCAGCGCGAAGCCGCCTTCGATGGTCTGCAGGCGCCGCGGCGTGCGGACCCGGTGCACGCGCAGGTGGCCGTGCCCGAGCGGCATCAGCCAGGTCTCGACTTCCACGTCGGGCCAGGGCTTCCAGCGCGCCCACAGCGTGCTGCCGGCCAGGCGGGCCTCTTCGTTCGATTCGCGCACCCGAAAGTGCCGGCCGTCGTCGCTGAAGCCGAGCATGTTCTCGAGCACTGCCAGGTCGAAGCGGCGGTCGTTGCTCTCCACGCTGAAGGCGTAGCGCGCGGAGTAGGCGAACTTGGCGTACTTCTCGGCACCGAAGCGCATCTCCAGGTTCTGCTGCCCGCAGGACAGGGCGATGGCGTCGTGCGGCGGGTTCATCAGCACCATGCCGGGCTGGCGCTGCGGTGCCGGCTGGGCGGGCACGGGCAGGGGCGCTTCGTCGGCCTGCCAGAACGGGTGCTCGGCCGGCAGCGCGAGCGGCACGAAGGCCTTGAGCGCCCAGTAGGGCGAGCCGGCGGAGTTGTAGTCCTCCGACAGCAGCAGGTTCGGGTAGCCGTAGCCGATTGACAGCACGCCGTCGCGGTGCGCGATCGGCAGCGTCGACCACCAGCGCAGGTGGCGCAGGTACAGGCCCTTGACCTGGCCCCACGGCAACGCCTCTTCGCCGGCCACCGCCAGCGCGCCCCAGAAGCCGGCCATCGCGAAGCGGTAGGTCATGCTGCGGCCGAAGGCGAGGGCCGCGCCGTCGTCTGAGAACCAGCGTGCGAACTGCGGCGCGAACAGCGCTGCGCGCTGGCGAAAGCGCGCGCTGAAGTCGGGCCTGGCGTCGTGGGCGGCCAGCAGCAGGCCGTAGAAGTGCATCGCGAAGGGCACGTAGTGGTCGGCGCGGCGCACGGTGCCGTCGAGGAACCAGCCGTTGTCGAGGTAGTAGCTCTCCAGGTCGGCGAGGTAGGCGTCCGACGGGCCGCGGTCGAACGCGATGCCCACCGACGCGAGCCCCATGTCGATCATCAGGCGGAAGAAGCGCCAGTTGCAGTCGGCGAAGGGCAGCAGCCGTGCGTCCAGCAGGTACTGCGCCAGGTTGTGCCGGGCGCGCGCGTCCAGCGGCTGCCAGAGGTGCTGCGGCACCAGGCGCAGCGCATAGCCGATGGCTGCCAGCTCCACCAGGCGCTGGTCGACCGCCCGCGGCCGGCCCCAGTATTCCGGGTGCCCGGGGTCGGTGCCGTTGACCAGCCCGCGGCGGATCGGCTCCCAGTCGATCCAGTCGGCACCACCCGCTGCCGCCGGCGCCAGGCCCCACAAGGGCCGCGCGAAGCCTTCGAAGTCGGCCGCGGCGCGGTCGAAATGCGCGCCGGCGGCGTCGAGCCGGATGCGCGCTCCGCCGGGCGAGCGGTGGGCTTCCAGCGGCGCGACCAAGGCCCGCAGCGCGGTCTCGACGTCGTCGCGGGTCTTCAGCGGGTTGCCCGTCAGCGGGTTGCAGGGGTTCGCCCAGGTGAACGGGTCGCGGCTCGGCTCGAGCCTCGGGGGGGCGGCTTCCATGGCGCCAGGAGAGGTGAAAGAAAGCACTCGGCAGTTCAGGCGCGGATCGCGCGCCGGCCCTCTGTGATGAGCTTGTCCGCGGCCTGCGCCACCGTCAACTTGCCGAACGCGAGCTCGTCGGCGACCGGCCGCATCACGCGGTTGTCGAACTCCGACGAGCCGGCAGGCACCAGCGGCGGGTAGGGGTCGACGCGGTCGGCCAGGCCGTCGATGTAGGACACCGTGGCGCGCTCGACTTCGTTGAGCAGCGGGGTCACGGCCTGCCGCACCTTCAGGTTCACCGGCACGCCGCGCTCCACCGAGAGCAGCTTGCCGGCTTCGACGTCGTTGACGAAGTAGTCGATGAACTTCGCGGCTGCCTCGGGGTTCTTGCTGGTCTTGCCGACGCTCCAGAACAGGCCCGGCCGGTAGAACAGGCCCGACTTGCCACCGGCTTTTTGCAGCGGCAGCGCGGTGATGCCGAGCTTCTGCTTCAGGGCCAGCTGGTAGCCGACCAGCTGGTTCGAGTAGGTGAAGGCCATGGCCGCATTGCCGCGCGACAGCGGGTTCGATTCGATCGAGTGCACGTCGCTCGCCTGCACGTCGGCGGCCACGCAGCCGCCGGCTTTGCGCAGGCCGTCCCAGTACGTGTACCACTCCTTCGCATCGTCGAGGCTGAAGCCGAGCTTGCCGTCTTCGGTGAACAGCAGCTTGCCGCGCTGGTGCAGCCAGCCTTCGAAGACGTAGGGGTAGCGCGAGGCGTTGGGCAGGCCCCAGTATTTGTCGCGCCCCGCGGCCTTGCCGATCTCGATCGCCAGCTTGCCGATCTCGTCCCAGGTGATGCCGGCCTTGGGCGGGTCGAGCTTCGCTTTCTTGAATTCGTCGGCATCGAAGAACAGTGAGAACGCGTTGATCGAGAGCGGCATGCCGCAGACCTTCTTGTCGACGCGGCCCAGGTCCAGCGCGCCGGCCAGGAAGTCCTGGGTGCGGATCGTCGGGCCGATGAACTTGTCGAGCTCCAGCGTGGCCGAGCGCCGCGTGAAGTCGGGCAGCGTGCCGGGCTCCAGCTGGAACACGTCGGGCAGGTTGCGGCCCACCAGCATGGTGGTCAGCTTCGGGAAGTAGTCGGCACCGATGGCCTCGCCCACCGCCGTGAGGCCAGGGTAGGCCTTGGCGAACATGTCGGCCACGGCCAGCGTGCGCTTGGCGCGGTCTTGCGAGCCCCACCACATCAGGCGCAGTTCGGTGGCCTGGGCTTGCGCCGAAGCAGCCCGCCAGGCGAGCGGCAAGCCGGTGGCCAGGCCGGCCGCGAGAAGGGTTCGACGATCCATGGGTGTCTCCTCTTTTGTGTGGCGATTCAGCCGATCAGCCGATCGTCGGTTCCGAACAGGTGGCAGTCGCCGGCGCGGACGCCGACGCGCAGCGCGGTGTTGCGTTGCAGGTTGCGCTGGCCCTCGAAGGCCAGCGTGAGCGCCTGGCCGTCGGCCAGGCGGGCATGGACCAGGGTCGAGTGCCCGAGGTGCTCGACCAGCTCGACGTGCACCGTCGCGAGTTCGATGCCGCCGCGGGCCGCGATGTCACCGTCGAGCAGCAGGTGCTCGGGCCGCACGCCCAGCGTGGGCTGGGGCGGCACGGCTGCGCGGGCCGGCAGCACCAGCTGCGTGCCGGCCAGCTCGAGCCGTATGCCCTGCGAGCCGACGCCGAGCGTGCTGACCGACAGGAAGTTCATCTTCGGCGAGCCGATGAAGCCGGCGACAAACTTGTTGACCGGGTGGTTGTAGAGCTCCAGCGGGCGCCCGGCCTGCTCGATGCGCCCGGCGCGCAGCACGACGATCTTGTCGGCCAGCGTCATCGCCTCGACCTGGTCGTGCGTCACGTAGATCATGGTTGCACCCAGGTCGGTGTGCAGCTTGGCCAGCTCCACACGCATCTGCACGCGCAGCTCGGCATCGAGGTTGGACAAGGGCTCGTCGAACAGGAAGACGCGCGGCTCGCGCACGATCGCCCGGCCGATGGCCACGCGCTGGCGCTGCCCGCCCGACAGCGCCTTGGGCTTGCGGTCGAGCAGCGGGGTGATCTGCAAGATGTCGGCCGCGCGCTCGACGCGGGCCTTGATCTCGGCCTTCGGCATGCCCGAGGTCTCAAGGGCGAAGGCGATGTTCTTGCGCACGCTCATGTGCGGGTACAGCGCGTACGACTGGAACACCATCGCGATGCCTCGCTTCGCCGGTGGTACCTCGTTCAGGCGCGCGCCGTCGAGGCTCAGCGTGCCGCTGGTGATCGACTCCAGGCCCGCGATCATCCGCAGCAGCGTCGATTTGCCGCAGCCCGACGGGCCGACGAAGACGGTGAACTCGCCCGGTGCGATCGCCAGGTCGATGCCGTGGATCACCGGCTGGTCGCCATAGCTTTTCGAAACCTGGTCCAGCGAGAGCGCAGCCGCCACGAAATCTCCTTGTCTACTCCGGTGCTCCGGCCCCGTCAGTGCGGCGACAAGTGTATTGCCAATATATTATCAAGGCCTGCCGGGAAACCCTTACGCGCTGCGGCGGGGAGCGACGGTTTGCCTCACCACCAGCGGGCAATCGATCTTGAGCTTCTGGCGGTTCACGCCCATCTGCGGGCGAGCCACCTGCTCCAGCAGCAGCTCGACGGCCGCGCGCCCCATCTCGTAGTTGGGCAGCACCACCGTGGTCAGCGCCGGGCGGGTGTGCTGGGCGACCAGCTGGTCTTCGTAGCCCATCAGCGAGATGTCTTCCGGCACGCGCAGGCCGAGTTCGCGCAGCGCGTCCATCGCGCCCGTGGCCATCGGGTCGTTGGCGCAGAAGATGGCTGTGGGCGGGCGCGGCTCCTTCATGAGCGACAGCGCGGCCTCGTAGCCGCTGCCCGGCATCCAGTTGCCGGTGCGTATCAGGTTCGCGTCGAAGGGCAGGTCGGCGGTGGCCAGCGCCCGGCGGTAGCCCTTGAGGCGGTCGTTGGCCGCCTCGTGCCAGTCTTCGCCGTTGATGAAGCCGATGCGCTCGTGACCTTGGGCGATCAGGTACTCGGCACCGGCCTGGCCGCCGCCCACGTCGCCGGGCAGCACGCAGGGCAGCGTGAGGTCCGACGCATAGCAGTTCAGCAGCACCACCGGCTGCGCCTGCAGCTCGGCCGGCAGCTCGATCTGGCGGGTGACGATGGTCGAGTAGACGACCCCCAGCAGCGCCGGGTGGCGCGTCAGCGCGGTGATGGCGGCGCTGGTCTGGTCGGGGTTGTTGCGGGTGACGATGGTCGGCATCACGCAGCCCACTTCCCAGGCGGCGTCGCGCGCGCCGTCCATGCAGATCACCGCATGCGGGTTGGTCGATGTCTCGTCGATCAGGTAGCCGATGAGGTTCGGCCTGCCCGGCGCGGCGTAGGCCGCCTCGCGCCGCGGCAGCCGGTAGCCCATGTCCTTGGCCAGTTTCAGGATCTTGTCGCGCGTGGCCTGGGCCATGCGGGCGCCGGGCATGTCGTTCAACACCATCGAAACGGTGGACTGGGAGACCCCGGCGGCCTTGGCCACATCGGTCATCTTGGGTCGCCGCACGCGTTCGTCGTCGTTGCTGGCACTCATGCTGACGCGTCTTTCTTTATCGCCAAAGTCCCGATCATAGCGTCAGCCCCTCCTGCTGATGAAAGAGGTGAACACCCGAGTTTCCTCTTGGTGTTAACACCATAAGAGATTGCTAATTTTTGCCAATACGATGCCGGCAGGCGGTCACTGTGACCGATTCCGGGCGGGCGGTCAACGCGGTTTTCATCAAATCTGGAGGGGCAATTACATGAAGCGAACCTGGGCAATGCTGGCGGTCCTTGGTGCGGTGGCGGGCTCGGCTGCGGCCCAGACCTCGTCGCTGGTCATCTTCGGCGTGGTCGATCAAGGGGTCATCAAGGGCAACGGCGGGACGGCCACCAACGGTGGCGGCAACGGCACGTTCGAGGGCTGGAAGGTCGGGCAGGCAGCAGCCTCGCGGCTGGGCTTCCGGGGCACCGAAGACATGGGCGGCGGCTGGTCGGCATTCTTCGAGATACAGCACCGGTTTACGCCCGACGACGGCGTGGCGTCGACGCCCTACTGGGGCGCGCGTTCCTTCGTGCGGCTCAACAGCCCGTTCGGCTCGGTCTACGGCGGGCGCGACTATTCGCCCGAGTACTTCGCCGCCAGCAGCACCGACCCCTTCGGCCACGACGGCGTGGGCAAGCTGATCGACATGCAGTACACGCGTCTGTTCGGGCAGGTCAATGGCTCGTTCGACCCGTCGCGCAGCAGCATCCGGCTGAACAACCTGGTGGGCTACATCACGCCGGCGTTCGCGGGGCTGCAGGCACGCGTCGTCGCCAGTGCCGGCGAGGGCGGCCAGAACGGCAACAACCCGGGCCACACCACCGGTGCCTTCGTCGAATACAACCGCGGCGCGCTGTACTCGGCGCTGGGCTACACCCGCATCGGCAAGACCGCCGGGCCCATCGCCGGGCCGTTCCAGGACAACTCGCTGCTCAACCTGGGCCTCAACTACGACTTCGGCGTGACCAAGCTGATGGCCTATGCGGCGCGCTCGAAGACCAACTTCGGCAACGCCACCAACAAGGCCTTCTCGCTGGGCGCGCGCACGCCCATCGGCCCCGGCGTGCTGAAGACGGCCTACGCGCGGCTCGACCCGAGCGGCGACAACAACAACATCCAGAAACTGGCGGTGGGCTACGACTACTTGCTCAGCAAGCGCACCAGCGTGTACGTCGACGCGAGCCAGGGCCGCGAAGACGCCAAGACGAACAACAGCGCGTACTCGGCCGGCATCAAGCACGTGTTCTGAACCGAACTGGACGCGCCCGGAACACGGGCGCGTTTCCCCGGGGTGCAGCGCCTGCCAGGCGCCGCCCGTCAGCCGGTGTCGGGGCCGGTCACGAAGATGGAGACAAGACATCATGCTGCGATCGATCTGGATGTTCGTCGTGCCCTGGCCTGCGCCCTGCAGCCGGGTTTGGCGTGGGTTTCTGTGGGCCGCTGCGGCCCTGCTGGCCGGTGCTGCACTGCCGGCGCAGGCGCAGGCGCAGGCGTTCACCCAGGGCATCGACGAGGCCGGCAGTGCCGTCACGGTCTGGTTCAAACCGACTGCCACGACCAGCTGGGTCGATGTGCACTACAAGGTCGGCAGCAACGGCACGCGCAACCTGCGCATGACCTACTCGGCGGCCCTGGCCCGCTACGAGCGGCCGGTCACCGGCACCACGCCGGGCGTGGGGGTGAGCTATTGGTTCACCTACAAGGTCGGCACCAAGCAGTACGGCACACCGACGTACAGCTACACCGTGGGCTCGGTCGTCGGGCTGCCGACTTCGGACACGCCAGACTTCGGCCCCAACGTGTCGATCTTCGACCCGGCGACGCCGATCGACACCATCCGCAGCAAGGTCAACAGCGCCTTCGACTCGATGAACAAGAGCGCCAGCGCCCAGTTCGGCAGCCAGCGCTTCACCTTCCTGTTCAAGCCGGGCACCTACACCGACCTGTGGATCAACCTCGGCTTCTACACCTCGGTGATCGGCCTGGGCCTGAACCCCGACGACGTGCGCCTGCAGAACGGCGCGCTGAACGTCGACAGCGGCTGGAACCTCGGCGACGAAAAGAACGCGACGCAGAACTTCTGGCGCTCGGCCGAGAACCTCTCGGTGGTGCCCAACGGCGGCAGCAACCGCTGGGCCGTCTCGCAGGCCGCGCCGCTGCGCCGGGTGCACATCGTGGGCAAGCTGAACCTCGCGCCCTCGAACCAGGGAAATGGCCAGGGCTATGCGAGCGGTGGCTACATCGCCGACAGCAAGGTCGACGGCCAGATCAGCTCGGGCTCGCAGCAGCAGTGGTACACGCGTGACAGCAACATCGGCAGCTGGGCCGGCGGCGTGTGGAACATGGTGTTCTCAGGCGTGCCGGGCGGCCCCACGGCCACGACCTTCCCGTCGCCCGTGTACACCGTGCTGCCCACCACGCCGGTGTCGCGCGAGAAGCCCTACCTCTACATCGACGCGGCAGGCAAGTACCGCGTGTTCGTGCCCTCGCTGCGCACGAATGCCTCCGGCGCGAGCTGGGCGAATGGCGCGACGCCGGGCACCTCGATCCCGCTGAGCCAGTTCTATGTCGCCAAGCCCACCGACAACGCGGCGCGGCTGAACCAGGCCTTGTCCGGCGGGCTGCACCTGTTCTTTCCGCCGGGCGTCTACCACCTGAATGACACGCTGCGGGTGACGCGTGCCGACACGGTGGTGTTCGGCCTGGGCTATGCGACGCTCGTGCCCGACAACGGCGTCGATGCCATGACGGTGGCCGACGTTGACGGCGTGCGCATCGCCGGCCTGCTGTTCGATGCAGGCACGACCAACAGCAATGCGCTGTTGACCATCGGCACGGCGAACTCCCACAACAGCCATGCGGCCAACCCGAGCAGCATCCAGGACATCACGGTGCGCATCGGCGGCGCGGTGGCCGGCAAGGCGACCCGCAGCGTGGTCGTGCACAGCAACCACACGCTGATCGACCACCTGTGGGCCTGGCGCGCCGACCACGGCACGCTGCCCACCGGCTGGGCCGTCAACACCGCCGAAACGGGCCTCATCGTCAATGGCAGCGACGTGCTGGCGACCGGCCTGTTCGTCGAGCATTACCAGAAGCACGAAGTGCTTTGGAACGGCGAGAACGGCAAGACCATCTTCTTCCAGAACGAGATGCCCTACGACCCGCCGAACCAGGCCACGTGGCGCAGCGATGCGCTGGGGTACGCGGCCTACAAGGTGGCCGATGCGGTGTCGACGCACGAGGCCTGGGGCGTCGGCAGCTACTGCTACTTCAACGTCGACCCGACCATCCATGCGGCGCACGGCTTCGAGGTGCCCGCCGTGCCCGGGGTGCGCATGCACAGCGTGCTCACGCTGTCGATCGCCGGCAAAGGGGTGATCGACCACGTGGTCAACGACACCGGCGGCGCGGCGCAAGGTGCGTCGACGGTGCCGGTGAAGCTCGCGAATTTCCCCTGATCGCAACAGCGCGCCCCCGCATGTGTGGGGCGCGCGTAACGAGATGACATGAAAGAAGCTTGGTATCCGATTGCAAACAGTTCCGGCTGCACCGTGCCGGCGGCCTGCGCATGCCGGCCGGTGCCGGGTGGCAGCTTGGGTTGAAGGCCATGCCCGTACCTTCGGTGTCTGCGAGCTATTCCGCAAGTGAGCGATTCCTCCGTGCGAGGTATTCGGTAGCTGCGACAGGCCGTACGCACGATGTCAATTCCATGGCCGCGCTTACAGCTGCTGCGCCAGGGCCGGCAGCATGCAGGCATTACCGCCGTCGCGCGTAGGAAGCGCAGGCCTTGCACGGCACCGGACAAGCAACACGCCCGAACACCTTCGAGGAGCATCCATGAAAAAACCAGCTGTCATCAACCCCGTTCGCCTTCCGCACTCCACCATCGCCTTGAGCGTGATGGTCAGTGCGGTCCTGGCGCTTTCAGCGTGCGGAGGGAGCAACTCCTCATCGGCCGATGCGCCCGCGCCCGCCACCACGCAGGAGCCTCCCGAGACGGGAACCGGAACGCAGCTCGAAGGGCCGGAGCCCGAGGCTGAGCCCGCACCGGCAGCTGCGTCGGCGCCCCTGCCGACGGCTGTGACGGAAGCCGTGCCTGCGCCGCCGGTGTCGCAGCAAGTGGCCGCTGGTGCGGATGCGAGCAACCCCAGCGTGGCGGTCAAGCCCGTGTTGGTGACGTCTTCTTCGGCCCTGGGCGGCAACACCGCTGCCAAGGCCATCGACGGCAGCCAGGACACACGGTGGGAGAGCGCCCACCAGAACGACGCCTGGATCCAGTTCGACTTCGGCGCCAAGACGAAGCTCGGCTACATGAAGCTGGCTTGGTACAACTCCTACGGCAAGGAGTACACGCTTCAGGTGTCCGACGACGGGCAGACCTGGTACCAGCTTCGCTACGTGGTGGCCGGCCAGGGCGGCGTGGAAGAGTTCTTCAACCTCAATGCCAATGTCCGCTACGTCCGCCTGAAAGGCATTGTTGCGGGAACACAGTACGGGTACTCGCTGGTCGAGGTGGAGTTCAAGTCCACGGGCAGCGACAACACCTTGGGCGGCACGGTGGCCGCGTCGTTCATACCGTCGCCGGCCGCCGGCGACAAGCTCTCCCCCCAGCCTGCCGTGAAGGATCCGCTGGAAGTGCTGCAGTTCTCGCTGCCCGACGGCACACTGGTGACCCGCTGGGGCATGCGCGCCGGTGGCCGCCACGGCCGCGAGCGCGGCGAGGCCTGGAACGAAGTCGGCTACGGCCCGAACGACACCATGGACGCCGCGGGCAAACCGCTCGACAAAGGACCGGGTTCCCTCCTGACCTTCGTCAAGAACTACTTCAAGAACCGCACCTGGGGCGTCGAGTTCATCGACAACAGCAAGGTCGCCGGCGTGACCAAGCCGCGGCTGATCGTCAACGAGTACTACCAAGAGGCGCAACGGGGCGGCGGCCACGGCTTCGTCCGCGGCTTCACCAACCCCAACGTGACCGGCTTCGGCTGGACGCGCCCGGGCGAGATCCTGGACCGCGATGCGTACACGCAGGGTGGACAAGGCATCGCCGCCTGCCCGTCCATGCCCAAGCCGCCGCAAAACGCGCTGCTCAAGCCCACCACCGGGTACAACGGTGTCATCGGTGCCAACGGCGGCTGCAGCCTGATCTTCGACAGCTACCCGGGCTACAAGGCGCTCGTCGCCGACGCCAACGGCGTTCTTGTCGGCACCGGCGACAAGGTTTCCGATCGCCCGCTCAAGGCGGGTGACTACTTCGAGTTCACGAACTCGTTCTTCTCCACCCGAGCGGACATGGACGCCATTGGCGACAGCGGGGCCTTCCGCTACTACTCCATGGAGCTGACCTATGTGATGGGCGAGGGCCTGCGCCCGTGGTACGGCGTGCAGCCGCGGCTGATGAATGCACCGCTGCCCGCCGAGACCTTGCAGGGTGGCCTGGGTTCGGTCTCGTACGACTACTCCGACGACAACGTGCGGATGTTCCAGCAGCCGCACAACAACATCGGCATGCAGAACATGCAGCGCTTCGTGGAAGGGCGCCGCTGGTTCCACACCAGCATGCAAACCGGCGAGCACAACGAGAACGGGAACGACCGGAACGACGACGCCATCGGCCTGCAGGGCCCGCGCTTCAACCAGGCGACCTGCTTCGGTTGCCACATCAACAACGGCCGCGGGCTGGCGCCGATCGCCATCAACCAGCGTGTCGACACCATGGCGGTGCGCGTTGCCGAGCCGGACGCCAGCGGGCGGCAACTGCCGCACCCGATGTACGGCGCAGCGGTGCAGATGAACGCGCGGCCGCCTGCCAACGGCACCAAGACCGACTGGGGCACCAGCGTTCGGGTGGCAGGCTTCGACGTCAAGACCGTGAAGCTGGCCGACGGCACCACGGTCGAGCTGAGCAAGCCCAAGGTGGCGTTCGACGGCCCGACGCCCGGCGTGTATTCGCTGCGCAGCGCGCAGCCGGTGATTGGCATGGGCCTGCTCGAATCGATTCCCGACTCAGAGATCCTCTCGCGTGTGCGCACCACCCCGGATGCCGACGGCGTGAAGGGGCAGGCCAACTACGCCTATGACCCGGAGAGCGGGGCCGTGCGCCTGGGCCGCTATGGATGGAAGGCGTCCAAGGTCAGTCTGCGGCACCAGGTCGCAGGGGCTGCGCTGCTCGATTTGTCGGTCACCTCGCCGATCTATCCCAATCGCGACTGCCTCTTCGGGCCGGCCAAGTGCAGCGCGGGCAAGGTCGAACGTGGCCTCTCCAATGACGTTCTGCAGTCGCTGACGCGCTACGTCGCCCTGCTGGGTGTGCCGGCGCAGCGCAGCCTCGCCAGCGGTTTCCCGAAAGGGGTGTCGCCCACGTCTGCGCTGGCTGTCGATCCGGTCAAGGTGAAGGCCGGCGCCAAGGTCTTCGCGGACATCAAGTGCTCGACCTGCCACGTCACCGAGATGAAGACCGGTTCCGGCAACGAACTCGCGGAAGTGCGCAACCAGACGATCAAGCCGTACACCGACTTGCTGCTGCACGACATGGGCCCGGACCTGGCCGACACCCTCGTCGAAGGCCAGGCCACCGGCGGCATGTGGCGGACCTCTGCGCTGTGGGGCATCGGCTACACCGAGAAGGTGGCGGGCGACAGCATCAAGGTCGGCTACCTGCACGACAGCCGCGCGCGCACGCTGACGGAGGCCGTGATGTGGCACGGCGGCGAGGCGGCGACGAGCCGGCAGCGCTTCGGGGCCTTGTCCAAGGCAGATCGTGATGCCGTGCTGGCTTTCCTCAACTCCTTGTGAAGCAAGAGACTCGGGCATGGACATGATTTCCGACGTCGACCGGCTCCGGCGCAGGCAACTCCTGACTGCGGCGTTCTCGTCGGTCGCCGCGGCTGGCCTCGCGGCCTGTGGCGGCGGTGGCGCTGATGCTCCCGTCGCAGCGCCGACGCCGCCTGTGTCCGGCCCACCGGCACCTGCGCCAGCACCGGCACCATCGCCTCCTGCGCCTGCGCCGGCCCCAGCACCGGCACCGGCACCGGCACCGAGTGCAATTCCGAAGAAGAGCGTCAAGCGAGGGATCGCCTACGACCTTGCGACGGCCGACGACCTGCAAGCCCTCTCACCCGGCGTGAGCTGGTGGTACAACTGGGGCCAGAAAGCCAAGAGCAGCGTGCCGGCTGACCACGTGGCGCGCTACGGCATGGATTTCATGCCGATGCTCTGGAGAAACTTCAAGGCTGCCGACATCGAAGCCGTGCTCGCGGGGGACCCGAGCATCAAGTACCTGCTGCTGATGAACGAGCCGAACCTGACGGACCAGGCCAACCTCACGCCGCAGGCGGCCGCGCAGCTGTGGCCCAGCTACGAAGCCGTTGCCGCGAAGACGGGCGTCAAGCTCGTCGGCCCGGCGATCACCTGGGGCACGATGGCCGGCTACGGCGACCCGGTGGTGTGGCTCGATGCGTTCTACGCCGCGTACAAGGCGGCCAATGCGAACCGCGAGCCGCAGATCGACTACCTCGCATTCCACTGGTACGACTACGGGCTCAAGGACCAGTTGGACCGGCTGCTGAAATACGGCAAGCCCTTCTGGGTGACGGAGATGGCCAACTGGCACAACGGCGACGGCTCCGCGCAGATCGACACCGTCACGAAGCAGAAATTGCAGATGGCCGAGATGGTGAAGCTGTGCGAGGCCCGCGCCGACGTCTTCCGCTATGCGTGGTTCACCGGCCGCTGGGAGAAAGACCCCCACTTCACCAGCCTTCTGGGTGCCAATGGGCAATTGACCGAACTCGGCCAGCACTACATCGGCTTGCCGTTCGCGTGATCGACAAAGGGGAGGGGGGCGGATGCCGGTCGCCCGGGTTTCCGGGCGACCGCGCTTCGACCCTCAGCGGGCCAGCTTCGCGGCGATCTCCGCGACGTGTTTGCCCTGGAATCGCGCGCCTTCGAGTTCGTTGGCCGAAGGCTGGCGCGAGCCGTCGCCGCCGGTGATCGTGGTGGCGCCGTAGGGGGTGCCGCCGGTCACTTCGTCGAGCTTCATCTGGCCCGCCCACGCATACGGCAGGCCGACGATCACCATGCCCTGGTGCAGCAGCACGGTGTGCGTGCTGAGGATCGTGCTCTCTTGGCCGCCGTGCTGGGTTGCCGTGCTCGCGAACACCGAGCCCACCTTGCCCACCAGCTTGCCGGCAAACCACAGGCCGCCGGTCTGGTCGAGGAAGTTCTTCATCTGCGCTGCCATGTTGCCGAAGCGCGTCGGCACGCCCAAGATGATCGCGTCGTAGTCGGGCAGCTCGTCCACGGTGGCTATCGGAGCGGCCTGGTCGACCTTGAAGTGCGAGGCCTTCGCCACCTCTTCGGGCACGAGCTCGGGCACGCGCTTGATCACGACATCCGCTCCGCCGCTGCGGGCTCCTTCGGCGACTGCCTGCGCCATCGTCTCGATGTGGCCGTAGCTGCTGTAGTAGAGAACAAGAACTTTTGCCATTGCGAAATCCTTCAGTGAATGGGTAAGGGGTACGGGCATCTTTGGGCCATTTCACCGGCGGCAGATTGCAATGGGGCGACGACAGGCTTCAACCGTATCGAACGATCGGTGGTGAGCCAGGGGAAGAAGCGGGGGCTGGATTGGGTATCCGTGCCTGTGTTCGCCACGAACTGCGGCGCCTTCGCCATGGAGAACAGGCTGGTGCCGAGAAAGCACGCCGCCAATGGACGAAGGGGCGGTGAACGCCTTCGCGTCCACCGCCCCTCCGGTCACGCGACGGCTCAAGCGGCCGATCGCGTGTCGATCATCAAAGCGACTTCAAGAAGGCCAACACCGCCTGCCGATCCGCGGCAGACAGTGCCGCGAAGCGCTGCCGGCTCGTCGCCGCCTCGCCGCCGTGCCACATCACGGCTTCGGTCAGCGTGCGGGCACGCCCGTCGTGCAGGTAGCCGACCTTGCTTGCATCGCCCATCACCCGCTCGGTGTAGCCGATGCCCCACAGCGGCGAGGTGCGCCACAGGTTGCCGGCGGCGCGGCCTTCGGTGTAGTTGTCGGCCAGGCCCGTGCCCATGTCGTGCAGCAGCAGGTCGGTGTAGGGCTTGATGGTCTGCTCGCGCAGCTCTTCCATCAGGTGGCCCTTGCCGGTCTTCATCTCGGTCGTGTGGCACGAACCGCAGCGCAGCGTGTCCTTGAAGATCTTGGCGCCCGATGCCACCAGCGTCGGGTTGACGTCGAGGTCTTTCAGCGGCGCCACGCCCTTCGGGAACCCGCTGGCCAGGCTGCGTTGCGCAGGCACGGCCAGCAGCTGCAGGTATTGCGTGATCTTCTGCAGCTCCGCATCGGTGATGCCCGCTTCGGCCGTGGCCGTCTTGCAGTTGGCAGGGCCTGCGAGGCACGCGCGGTTCGGGTAGACCGGCGAGGTGACCGACATGTCCGCCAGCAGCGCCGAAGCGGCCTGGTGCCGCAGGCTGACCTTGGCTGCCTTCCAGCCGAAGCGGCCGAGCCGCACGTCGCCCGTTTCCGGGTCGAACACGAAGTTGGCTTGGCCCTTCACGCCGTCTTCGTCGGCTGTGGTGCGCACGCGCGCCAGGATGTCTGCCTCGGGTACGGCTTCGAGCAGGCCGCCGCCGATCATCGGCTGGGCCGCGCGCAACGAGACCACCTCGGGCACCGGGCCGTCGAAGGCCAGCTTGGGCTTGCGCAGCTCGACCGGCGTTCCGTCGGCCAGGGTGACGGTCTGGGTGTCGAAGCCCGAGACACGCACGCTGTTGCCCCAGTCTTGCGGCGCTCCGGTTGCCGACACGGCATTCATCTGCACACCGGTGCCGTAGCGCGCGTGAGGCAGTTGCGTGCCGTTGGCATCATGTGTTGCCGTGCGCACCGACATCGAGTCGACGCGCTGGTTGACGGTCGACGGCGCCGGGCTGCGGCCGTTGCCCACGTGGCAGCCGAAGCAGTTGGTCTGGTTGAAGCGCGGGCCCAGCAAACCCACCGCCGGCAAGTAGGGGTCGTTGCCTGCCTCGGTGTGCGCACCGGTCAGCATGCTGGTGTGGATCAGCTGGCGGCCTTCGACAAAGCGCTGCATGTTCTGCATGCCGATGTTGTTCTGCTGCTGCTGGAAGATCCAGCTGCCGTTGTCGGCGTAGTCGTACGACACCGACCCGACGCCGCCTTGCAGCGTCTCGTCCGGCAAGGGTGCGTTCATCAGGCGCGGCTGCACGCCGTACCAGGGCCGCAGGCCCTTGCCCATCACGTAGGTCACCTCGGTGGTGTAGTAGCGCTTGTTGCCGGTGTCGCCCACGGCGGCCATGGCTGCCACGGTGGAGAAGAAGGAACCCGTGAACTCTATGACATCGCCCGCCTTCAGCGACCGTGCGGCAACGTTCTTGCCGATGGGCACGAGCACGCCGTTGGCATCGGGGAGGATCTCGGTGTGGCCGGGGTAGTTGTCGAGCACCACGCTGCAGCCATCGTTGGCGCCGATGATCCCGTTGTACCCACTGGTGGGCTTGAGCAGCGCGCCATTGGGCGGTTTCGGCACGACGGGGCAGGCGGCCACGTCGCCGAAGCCCGCCGTGTACGTCGTGTCATCCAGCAGATCGCCGGGGCTCATCCAGCCATAACCCGTGACACCCGGGGTGTCGAAGCGGCGGAAGAAGGAGTGGCCGCCGCCCTTCTGCGCCTGCTGGAAATACTGGTTGACGATCACCGTAGGCTTGGTCACACCTTTGACATTGCTGTTGTCGATGAACTCGGTGCCCCAGGTGCGGTTCTTGAAGTAGTTCGGCACGAAGCTCAGGTAGTTGCCCGGCCCCTTGTCCACCGGGTTGCCGGCGGCGTCGACCGTGTCGTTGACGCCGTAGCCGATCTCGGCCCAGTCTTCGCCGCGCTCGCGGCCATGGCGGCCCCGTCCGACGAAGCCGAAGCGGGTCACCAGCGTGCCGTCGGCCAAGGTGAATTGCGTCGATTCGAGCGGCGCTTGCGTGGTGGGCAGAAGCGGCACGTAGGCCGCGTTGGCGGCGGGAGAGGTCAGCGCCGATGTGCTGAGTACCGCCATCGAGTTGTCGCTGCCTGCCGTCTTGAACTCGACCTCCAGCAGCGAGTAGCCGTACGCCGTGCCGCGCGCGACGCCTTGCAGGCGGACGAATTGGGAATCGATGCCGAGGTTGTAGAGCTCTTCGGTGCCGCCCTTGCCGCCGCTCACGTAGCGCACTTGCGACCAGGTCACGCCGTCGTCGGAAACCTGCAGCGCGTAGTCCTTGCCGTAGGCGTTCTCCCAGACCAGCTTCATGTAGCCGATCTGCTTCTTGCTGCCGAAGTCGAACTGGATCCAGGCGTTGTCTACGTGGCTGCTGGCCCAGCGCGTCGCGAGGTCGCCGTCGATCGCGAGCGTGGCAGGCATGCCTGCGTTTTCGAGGGCGGACGACGTGGCCGTGGTCGGCTTGATCGCCACGCCGGGGTTGCTCATGTCGACCGGCCGAGTCGGAGTGGGGGCGGGTGCCGGGGCTTGGCCGGTGGGGATCCCGCCCAGGTCGGGGGCCGGCGGAGGTGCGTCGCCCAGGCCCGTGCTTGGCGGTGCCGGGGCCGGCGTTGCCCCATCTGATCCGCCGCCGCTGCCGCAGGCAGAAAGCGCCAGGACCGCAGTGAACATCATCCCCAATGCGATGGACGAACGTGCCCGAAGGCGACTGCGCTCATCGGCCGAAATCTGTTTTTTCATGGCTTCCTCGAAGTGCTTTTGGTTCTTTGTCTGGCGGGTCTCTTTGCGAAGCCCGCCAGCTATTTGCGTTGGCCACGGACGCACGCATCCATGACGCTGGGGGTGGATGATCAGCAAAATCCAGGCGGCAGCAAGCACGCTTGCCACTGGTTGCAGCTTTGACAGTTTTCGGGCGTGGGAAGCCCCGACTTGGGGCCGGGGAAGACCCCGTCCGTCCTCGCGATTTGCCAGCTATTTGGCGGGCATCGTGCGCTTGCTGCGATGGGTTTTCACAGGCTCACCGCTCCCGAACCAATGCGCTGCAGATGAGGGCAACAAGCGCAACGAGATTCAGGGCAGCGCTTGCGGCATGCGAGTACTCCCATTGCCTGCGAAGCTCCATCCAGTTTTCCGATAGAACGGCCCAGTTGCTGGTTTGCTGATTGATCGGAAACGTCCAGAACACGAACTGGGTTGCTGCAATGCAGACGGGGGCTGCACCGACCCACGCGAATTCATTCGGTTGCACTGGACTGCGAGCAGTGTCATGGCGTTCCCCTGCTGCGATGCCTTGTGCCGGCATCGGAAGTGTCAGCCGCGCCGAGCGGCTTCGATCGCGGCGATGTCGATCTTTCCCATTCCCATCATGGCTTCGAAGGTGCGCTTGGCGGCTGCTCGATCGGGGTCGGTGATGGCAGCCGTGAGGGCGCGTGGCGTGATCTGCCATGACAGGCCCCACTTGTCTTTGCACCAGCCGCATGCGCTTTCCTGGCCGCCGTTGCCGACGATCGCATTCCACAAGCGGTCGGTTTCGGCCTGGTCGTCGGTCGCCACCTGAAACGAGAAGGCCTCGTTGTGCTTGAACGCCGAGCCTCCGTTCAGCCCGAGACAAGGGATGCCCATCACCGTGAACTCGACCGTCAACACATCGCCCTGCTGGCCCGAAGGGTAGTCGCCGGGCGCGCGATGGACGGCGCCCACCGAGCTGCTCGGAAAGGTCTCGGCGTAGAACCTCGCGGCGTCCAACGCGGTGCCGTCGTACCAGAGACAAATCGTGTTCTTGCTGATCATCTTGGTTCTCCTGAAGTGGGTTGGATCCATGCATTCAGCCGCGCAGGCGGCCATACCGAATCGGCAATCTGCGTGCCACGGGCGCCTGCCTGCGTTAAGCTCCCAGGCAATCATTGGCGCGCTACGCAATCAACGGCGCAGCCCCCGGTTTCGCTGCATGAGGATCATGAATATGCCACCCAAGCCCACCCCTGCCCAGAAGGCCCCCGCCAAGTTTCCGACACTCGACGAGAAGCTCTGCTTCGCGCTGTACTCGAGTTCCCTGGCCATGCTTCAGACCTACAAAACGGCATTCGCCTCGGTAGGGCTGACCTACACGCAGTACCTGGTGATGCTGGTCCTGTGGGAGGGAGATGGGGTGACGATCAAGCACTTGGCGGATCGCTTGGGTTTGGATTCCGGCTCGGTGACGCCGCTGGTCAAGCGCCTGGAGGAAGCGGGCTTCGTCACCCGCCTTCGCGATCCGGGCGATGAACGGAACCGCTGCATCGAGCTGACCCGGGAGGGCCGTGCGCTCCAGAAGAAGGCCGAGCAGGCGAGCAACGAGTTTGTGATGGCCTGCAGGCTCGAGATGGCAGAAGGTGCGGAGCTTCGCGACACCCTCCAGAGACTCGCTCAAACGCTGCGCCAGAACGAATGACGCAGGTTTGAGCGGGGGGGCAACCGACGATGGATCGTCGGTTGCCATGCAGGCTTACTTCGCCTGGGCGGCCGTTGCCTTGGCGGCCTGCTCGATCAGGCGGGCCACGTCGGCGGGGCGAGACACGTAGACCGCATGGCTGCCCGCGACTTCGACGACGGTCGAGCCTGCGCGTTGCGACATCGCACGCTGAGCGTCAGGCGGGATCATCTTGTCGTCCTTGGCGACCAGGTACCAGCTCGGCTTGTTCTTCCACGAGGCCTCGGTGATGGTGCCGGCGTACGCATTCACGCCCCAGGGCACCTGCGATGCGGCCATGAAGGCTGCCTGCTTGGGCGGCAGGTCCGCCGCGAACGAGGCCGCGAACTTGGCCTGATCCAACCCCAGGAATCCGTCTTTGAGCGGGACGATCGGCGGCACGGGGGCGCCCGGAGCGGGGTTGCTCGTCAGCGTCTTCAGCGACTCGCCCTTGTCCGGGGCGAACGCGGCGATGTAGACCAAGCCCTTGACCTTGGGGTCGTTGCCGGCTTCGGTGGCGACGGCGCCGCCGTAGGAGTGGCCGACCAGGAGAACGGGGCCGCTCTTGGAGTCGATGATGCGCTTGGTGAAGGCAACGTCATCGGCCAGCGAGATCGTCGGGTTCTGGACGACGCTGACGTCATAGCCGTCCTTCTTGAGGATGTTGTAGACGCCTTCCCAGCCGGAGCCGTCAACGAAGCCGCCATGGATCAGGACGATGGAGAGTGCAAGTGCGTTCATGATGAAAATCCTTCAGTAGTGGTTGAGAGAAAACGTGGGAGAGATGAGGGTCAGATCACGGTCAGCGTGACGTCGATGTTTCCGCGGGTGGCGTTCGAGTACGGGCACACCTTGTGGGCCGCGGCCACCAGTTCTTCGGCGGCTGCGCGCTCGAAGCCGGGAACCGAGATCGCCATCGCGACCTGGATGCCGAAGCCATTCGGGATCGGGCCGATGGCGACTTCCGCGGTGACGGACACGTCGTCGGGCACCTTCAGCTTCATGCCTGCGCCGACAGCCTTCATGGCGCCGATGAAGCAAGCCGAGTAGCCGGCTGCGAACAGCTGTTCCGGGTTCGTGCCGGCGCCACCGGCACCGCCCAGTTCACGCGGCGTGGACAGATTGACCGACAGCGCGCCGTCCTCGGACTTCGATGTGCCGGTGCGGCCGCCCGTGGAGCTGGCCTTCGTGGTGTAGAGAACTTTGTCGAGTTTCATTGCGGTTCCTTGGGTTGAAAAGTCGATGGCATCGATGCCGGTGTGGCGGTCGCCGGGAGCTCTTTCACTGTTCGCTGCGAGCCCCTGGTTTCGTCTTCGTCATCTGTCCATGAGTTGAACTGTAGCACGCTAATGATTAGCGTGCAATTCAAATTGCCAGCTTGTCCATTGGCCTCTCATGGGATTTGGATGCAGAAGGCTGATCCGGCGTCTCGGCGGCTCGCGGTAGCCACCGCCGGAGAGGCGATTGCGCGGGCCAACATGTCGCGTCGCGAATGTTTCCGCGCGGCTTGATCGCCTGTACGATGCCTCGACCTTTCTCAAGGTGACGGGGAGATCGCGCGATGGACTCGACGGGCAACAAGGCGGTCGCCTTGGCAAAGATTTCTCGTCCGCACGTCAATCAACCGATTCCACGCCCCCGGCTGTTCGAGCGGCTCGATGCGCTCGCGCACTCGCCGACGATCTGGATCACCGCTCCACCCGGCTCCGGCAAGACCACCTTGATCAGCAGCTACCTGGCGGAGCGGGGCCTGCGCTGCCTCTGGTACCAGCTGGATGCCGACGACGGCGACGTCGCCACTTTCTTCTATTACCTCGGCTTGGCGGTTCGACAGGCTGCAGCGCGTGACGACCTTGCACTCCCCTCGCTGACGCCGGAATATCTGCCGGGGCTTGCCGGGTTCACCCGCCGCTTCGCGGAGGTCATCGCCGCAGCGGTCGGCACACCCACCGTGTTGGTGCTCGACAACTACGAACAGGTTCCACCGCAAGCCCAGCTTCACGAGGTCATTCGCGATCTGGTTTCATCGTTGCCGCGTGGGATGCAGCAGGTCGTGATGAGCCGGGCCGAGCCGCCACCGGCATACGCCCGGCTGCGCATGCACGAGAGGCTGGTGACGCTGGATGGGCTGGAGCTGAACCTGACTCAACACGAAGCCACTGCGTTCGCCAATGCACGCTGTGCGCCTTCGGGCCTTCGGTCCGACCCGCTGCATATCGACAGCCTCCTGCTCGAGACGCAAGGCTGGGTGGCGGGCTTCACCTTGCTGCTGGCCGAAGGCGGCGGACGCGGCCCGCCGGGCCTGAGCGGAAATACCCGGCAGCTGTTGTTCGACTACTTCGCGACCGAGCTTTTCGAGGGCTTCGCTCCAGCGATACAGAACGCCTTGCTGTGCGTTGCGCTGCTGCCCACGATGACGGTGGCCCAAGCGGCGCGGTTGTCCGGGAATCCCGAAGTGGGCAATGTGCTGGCCGACCTGCACCGGAAGAACTGCTTCATCGTTCGCCGTGGGCAGGACGATCCGGTGTACGAATATCACGCGCTGTTCCGGGCGTTCCTGCTGGACCGGGCGGCTGCCAGCCAGCCCGCCGACGAGTGGCGCACGTTGCAGTTGCGGGCAGCGAACCTGCTCGCCGAGGTCGGCCAGGCAGAGGCGGCAGCAAACCTTCACCGCGCAGCGCGAGACGCGGACGGACTCGCAGCACTGGTGCTGCGGCACGCGCCTGCACTGATCTCGGCCGGGCGGCACCAGACCCTCGGCCAGTGGCTCGGCGATCTGCCGGCCGATGCCTTCGATGCTTCTCCGTGGCTCTACCACTGGCGCGCGGCCGCGCGGCTGCCGTTCGACTCGGTGATGGCGCGCGGAGACTACGAAAGCGCCTATGCCGGCTTTCGCAGCCGGGACGACGCGGAAGGCCTGTACTCCACCTGGGCCGGCGCGATGGAGACCTTCTTCTTCGAGTGGCGCGATTTCTTCCTCGTCGACGGCTGGATCCTCGAGTTCGAAAGTCTGCGCGCGCGCCACCCGGAGTTTCCGTCGCGCGCCATCGAGTTGCGCACCTACTGTGCGATGGGCGCCTTGCTCCACCGTCAGCCGCAACACCGCCTGTTGCAGGCTTGGGCACATCGCGCATTGGTGCTGCTCGATCCTTCCGATCGCGACTCATCCGTGCTGCTCGGCGGCTACCTGGTCATCTGGTTCCTGTGGCGCGGCGAGACGATGCGCGCCCGCGGCGTCGTCGAACGCGTTGCGCCCTGGGCAACCCCTGCGACCTCGCCCATCGTGCTGATCCTCTGGTCCTGTGCAGTCGCGCTGCACCACTCGGTTCAGGGCGAGACCGAAGGCTGCCGCGGTGCGGTGGAAGAGGGGCTTTCAGTCGCGCGGCGAACCGGCCTGCAAGGCTTCGATTGCATGCTGTCCGCGCAAATGGCCCGCTGCAGCCTGATCGTCGGCGACGGGGCCGAGGCCGACACCTGGATGGCCGCCATGGCCGAGACCATGCGCGACCGCGGCTACGTCAACGGCGCCTTCCATTGCCACTTGCACAGCAATGCCGCCGCGCAGCGCGGCGACTGGCAGCAAGCGATCGAGCATGCCCGCAACGGCGTCGTCATGGCATGCGACTCGGGTGTTCCGTTCGTCGAGGCGCATTGCCACGTCGATCTCGCCCGCGCGCTGATCGGGAGCGGCCGCGACACCGAGTGGCCCGAACACATCCGGGTGGCGCGCGGCATCGCGCAAGAGATCGGCAGCCCCGTGCTGGACTACCTCTGCCTTGAATCGGAAGCGGTGGCCGCCTTCAAGACAGGCCATGACGGCCGGGGGCTGGAGTGCCTCGGCCACGCGTTGTCGCTGAGTCGCGCCATGGACGGTGCGACGTGGCAGATGGCCGGCCCCGAGGCCCGCGCACGGCTCTACGACCGGGCGCTCGCGGCCGGCATCGAAGCCGACCATGTCAGGCGCCTGATCCGGCGCCACCATCTCGTTCCCGTCGAACCGGCCGTTGCCGCAGAGGCTTGGCCGTGGCCGATACGGCTCTACACACTCGGGCGCTTCGATGTGCTGCGCGACGACGAGCCCTTGCGCGCGTCGGGCAAGGCCCAGCACAAGCCGCTGGAGCTGCTCAAGTGCCTGTGTGCCTTCGGCGGCCACGCTGTCAACCAGGACCAGGTGACGGATGCGCTGTGGCCCGACACCGAAGGCGATGCCGCCGACCAGGCGTTGCGGACGACCCTGCATCGCCTGCGCAAGCTGCTGCAGGAAGACCGCGCGGTCAGGCTGGAAGACCGGCACCTGTACCTCGATGCGCGCTATCTCTGGGCCGACTGCCTGGCCTTCGATCGCGCAGCGCACCATCCGCAGCTGGCCGACCGCAGTTCGCTGCAGCAGGCACTGAGCCGTTACCGCGGGGCCTTCCTGCAGGGCGAATCGGCGCCCTGGGCCGTCTCCTTTCGTGAACGCCTGCGTGCGCAATACATGCGCATGGCTGAACGGCTGGGAACACTGCTCGAACACGAAGGCGACGAGTCTGCCGCGGTCGATTGCTACCTGCGTGCGATCGAGGTCGAACCGGTGGCGGAGGCGGTCTACCGCCGGCTGATGAACGCCTATGCGCGGCTGGACCGGCGGCCGGAAGCGCTGGCTGTCTATCAGCGCTGCCGCCAATCGCTGCTGGGCCGGCTGGGCGTCAGCCCTGCGCCCGAAACCCAGGCGCTGTACCGCAAGCTGGCCGAGGCATAAGCCGGCGCTGCGGCTGCCGGCGCGCGGTCGCGAATCGCGAACTGAAGGCGCATCCGTACCCAATCGGTAACGCCCCCAGGCCTAACCTTTCCTTGTCGACGAACGCTGCATGTCGGGTTCTCCGCCAGCAGGCATTCGGTGATCGACAACTGAAAGGAATTCTCATGGGAAAGAGCTTGGAGCAAATCTTGGCTGAGGTTCACGACGGCGACACGGTCGGTGTCACGCTCGTGACGAATCAGGACTCCGGTGTCGTCGGCTATGCAACGGGAGGCCTGCTGTATCGCGCGAGGCCGGCAGGGGCTGTTTTGAATTCGAGAGGCGGCGTCACGCTTCACGCCCCGACCCTGTCATCTACGTCCAGCGAGCCGCTGGGCGTCTACTTCAACGACAGAAGGCTCGACATCGATCCTGCGGCACCGGAAGGCAGCTTCGGACATTCGCCACGCCAGCCGTTTTCAGCGAACGCCACCGACCGGCTCGGCATGTCCATTTCGATCGGGACTGGAACCCATGTCATGCACCTGACATTCCTCACCTGGGGCGGCGGCGTGGCCCACCTGCCGATGGAGCCGCGGGGCAACGTGCTCGTCGGCATCGGGCCACCTCTGGGTGACTCGAGCAACGCGGTCTATGTCGTCTCTTTTGGTGGCCTGTCGAGGCCACCGCACTGATGGAGGTTTTCATGTCAACGACGATCGAACATTTCACGAGTGGCGGCCAGGCGGTTCCGCTGGAGGTCTTCATGCCGGGCGTGGCAACGGGCCGCTGCCCTGCGGTTCTCGTGCTGCACGGCAGCTATGGCCTGCTGCCGCTCTATGACGCAGACATCGCTTCGTTTGCGCAGGCACTCGCTTCACGGGGCATCGCGGCGGCGGTTCCTCACTACCTGGACGCAACGAAGACCACGCCGGGCATCGAGGTGTTCTCGCTCATCCCGCGGCTGCGGCCTTCCTGGCAACAGGTCTGCAGCGATGCATTGGCCGCGATGGCCGGGGACAGCCGATTCGACGCTGCGCACCTGGGCCTGCTCGGCTTCTCGCTGGGCGCCAATCTCGCGTTGAGTGTGGCGATGGATCCACCGCCTGGGGTGCAACCGAAGTGCGTGGTCGACTTCTTCGGCCCAACGCTGGGGCTGGAGCCACATTGCGCCAGGCTGCCGCCGGTGCTGATTCTTCATGGCAGCGCAGACCGGATCGTGTCGCCCAGTGAGTCAGCCCAGCTCGTGGCCCAACTCGAATCGGCGGGAAAGAAGAAGGGCCGGGATTATTGGTTCTCTTCGTACGCAGGCGAAGGGCATGGCTTCAAGGGCGCTGCAATGGTGAAGTCGCGCGACGAGGCGGCCGAGTTCATTGAAAACACCATTTGATTCGACCATGGCACAGGGAGGAACCATGCACCCCAACACCGCTTTGTTGCACCGCCTGTTTGGCGCACTGGACAAGCACGATCATTCGACCATGGCCAGTTGCTATCACCCGGCAGCAACCTTCCGAGACATCGCATTCGACTTGCGCACCCGACGAGAGATTCACAGCATGTGGCACATGGTCTGCGAAGGTGATATTCGCGTCACCTTCGATGTCGTCCAAGCTGATGATCAGGCAGGCTGCGTGGCCTTGGTCGACACCTACACGTTCGGTGCACGGCCCTCGACGAAAGAACGCCGCCCGGTGCGCAACGTGGTCGACTCATACTTTCGATTTGAGGGCGGACTCATTGTCGAACAAGACGATATTTGCGATGCGCGCCAATGGGCCAAAGCGGCAATCGGAGGGGTCGCGGGCTTTCTTGCCGGCCGGATCCACATTCTTCGCAGAATGAAGGCTCAAGAGAGACTTCAAGCCTTTGTCGACACGCACCCCGAGTACCGATAGCGGCGCCCGAAGCCAACGCAGCGAATCAATTGGGCGAAGACGCCCCGGAGGCCGGCAGGCCGAGCCGGCGTGCGGTTCTCTCGATGGCCGAGCCGGCCACCGAGGCGCCGCGCTCGGCCGCACTGGCTGCCGTCCTGAGTCCGCCCTTGGCGGCATCGACCCCGCGCTCGACGCCGCTCGCTGCCGCATGCGCGCCGCGTTGCACGCCACTGGCCGCGGCATGCGCACCGCGCTTGGTCGCGCCTTCGACCTTGGTGGCCACGTGCGACGCTCCGCTCGCGGCCGATTCGACGACGGTAGGCTCGGCCGCCGCGGCCAATCCGGCGGCGGCTGCCAGCGCTACACCGATGACGATATTCGGAAGAAACTTGGGCATCTCAAACTCCAACGTGTACTGCGTCGGACGATGATAGCCGCGGCCTTTTACTTGCGGAACACCACGTCCAAAGACACCTGTACCTCATCGGCACCACCGGCCGAGCAGCGCATGCGCTTGATGGCGCTCTGCACGTACTTGTAGTACTCCTTGGGGCCGGACTGCGGCACCGCGTCGACCACCTGCGACCCTCGCACCTTGATCAGCGCGCGCACCGTGCCGACGATGCCCACGCGGTAGAAGGCCTCTTCGAGCGTTTGCGCGAGCACGTTCTGGTAGCCGGGGCAGGCGAGGCTGATCTCTTGCTTCACCACGGCCGGCTTGGGCTCGGGCGCGGGCGGTGGCGGCGCGATGACGACCGGCTCTTTCGGCGGCTCGGCCTGCACGGCCTGGATCACCGGCTCGGGCGATGGTGCTGGTGGTGTGATCTCTGGCGGCGGCACGTAGGCCGGTTGGGGTTGCACCTTGGGCACCTCTTTGATCTTCTCGACCTTGGGCGGCGGTGGGGGAGGTGGTGGTGGCACCACCTCGGGAATGATGGCCATCTGGATCGGCTTCTTGATGATCTCGACAGCCTCGCGCGCCAGCCCCGAGGCCAGTGCCCAGGCGATCAGCACATGCAGTGCCAGCACGACGATCAGGCCCGTGCCTCGCTTGGCGCCACCCGCACCTGGCGGTGGCGGCGTGAGGCCGCGGAAAGAGAACGAACCTTGCGGTGGGAAGACGGCGCTCATGGTGCCCTCACTGTTCGATGAATTGTTCGCTGCCGACCACGCCCATCTTGGTCAGGCCGTTCTGCTTCAGGGCGACCATCACCTCGACGAAGCTGTTGTACCTGGAGAATTTTTCGGGCCGCACATGCACTTCAGGCTGCGTGGCCTGGGCGGCTGCGAGCTGCATGCGGGCGTTGAGGTCGTTGCGGTCGGTGAGCGGGCTGCCGTTCCAGTAGACGGTGCTGCCGTTGTCGATGTCGATCCTCACGACCTCGGGCTTGGCCTCGCTGGGCGGCGGCGTGCCCACCGGCAGGTTGAGGTTGACCGCGTGCAGCTGGATCGGGATGGTGATGATCAGCATCACCAGCAGCACCAGCATCACGTCGATCAGCGGCGTGGTGTTGACGTCCATGATCGGTTCGTCGTCGGCACCGCTGGCCGCGGTGTTCATCTGCATGCCCATGGCGTGCTCCTGTGGTGTTCAGCCGCGCGGTGGCGGCTCGGTGATGAAGCCGACCTTGGCGATGCCCGCACGCTGGCAGGCATAGACGATGCGGCCGACCGGCTCGTAGTTGGCCTGCAGGTCGCCGCGGATGTGCACCTCGGGCTGCGGCTCCTGCTTCGCCACCTGCTTGAGCTTGTCGACCAGCGCTTCGGTGCCCTTGACGCGCGCATCGAGCCAGTAGACCGAGCCTTGCGCGTCGACGCTGATCACGATGTCTTTGGGTTGCGTTTCGCGGACCTCGTTGCGCTCCTTGGGCAGGTTGACCGGCACCGAGAAGTTCACGACCGGGATGGTGATCAGGAAGATGATCAACAGCACCAGCATCACGTCGACCAGCGGTGTGGTGTTGATGGACGCGACGACTTCATCGTCCGGCTCGAGCCCTACATTGATGGCCATGGGGTGGCTGGCCGTCAGGCCGCTGCGCTCTGCGTCAGCAGCGCGGAATGCAGGTCTTGCCCGAAGGCGCGCACCGAGTCGAGCGCCGCCTTGTTTCGGCGCACGAGCCAGTTGTAGCCCAGCACCGCAGGCACGGCGACCGCGAGGCCGATGGCCGTCATGATCAGCGCCTCGCCCACCGGCCCGGCCACTTTGTCGATGGAGGCCTGGCCCGCGACGCCGATGGCGGTGAGCGCGTGGTAGATGCCCCACACGGTACCGAACAGGCCGACGAAGGGCGCCGTCGAGCCCACGGTCGCGAGCACGGCCAGGCCGTTTTGCAGCGAGGCCTGGATGCGCTCGGTGGCGCGCTGGATGCCCAGCGTGACCCAGTCGTTGAGCGCCACATGCTTGAGCAGGCCCTTGTGTTTGCCGGTGGCGACGATGCCGGCTTCGGCGATGTAGCGGTAGGCGCTCTCCTTGCCCAGAGCATCGGTGCCGTGGCGCACCGATTCGGCGTCCCAGAAGCTCTTGTTCGCGTCGCGGCTCTGCCGGTTGATCTTCGTCTGCTCGACCAGCTTGGTGATGATCACGTACCAGCTGGCGATGCTCATCAGCGCCAGCAAGAGGAGCACGCCCTTGGCGACGAAATCGCTCTGTGTCCACAGGGCGCCGAGGCCGTAGGGGCTGTCGCCGGCTGCAGACCCGGGTTGCGCCTGGGCCACCGCGGCCCAGGCCAGTGTTGCGATGCCGCCGGTAGCGCGCGCAAGAAATCGTAGAGAGCTCATCGAAGATCCTGTGGAGGGAGTTGGACGCACACGGCGTGGTGAAGTCGGAGCGCAGTGTGACCACGCATCCCAACAGCGTGAAGAAAGACTTTTGCAGATGGATATGCGGCGCCGCACCGAGGTGCGAGAGTTGCTGCGTGATCAGCAATTGCGTTGCTCGGCTGTCGCCAACTCAGCATGCGGGTGTTCAGAAGTCAACGCAGTTGCGTTGCATGTCCGCGGACTCGCGGTTGCCGGCGGGAAGATGCTTGCCGTATTCTTGAGAGGCACCGAGCTTCATCTCGGGTCGGGCCACTGGCCACCAGCACCATGCATCCTCCTCACCCGTCGACCGTCACGCTGCTTGTCTTGTTTCCGCTGATCGCGTGGCGTGTCTATGCCCGCTTTCGCCGCATGGTCGGGCGGCAGCGTTTGTCGAAGGTCAGGCCGTGGATCACGCTGGCCATCTTTCCGGTGCTGTTGGCCTTGCTGGCGTTCGCGGCGCTGGCGCACCCCGAGCGGCTGCTGTGGCTCGCCGGCGGCGTGGTGATCGGCGCTGCACTCGGGGTCTTCGGCCTGGGCAAGACGCGCTTCGAGCCGACGCCGCAAGGCCTGTTCTACACGCCCAACGCGCACCTGGGCATCGCGCTCTCGCTGCTGTTCATCGGGCGCATCGCCTATCGCTTCGTCGAGGTCTATCTCATCGACCCGACCCTGCCGCAAGGCCCGGCCGACTTTGCCCGCAGCCCCCTCACGCTCACGGTGTTCGGGCTGCTCGCGGGCTACTACATCAGCTATGCGATCGGCCTGGTGCGCTGGCGCTTCAAGGTGATGGCGGCCAAGCAGCGGCGCGAGAATGCCGCTTGACCGCGGCGGTCGCGCAACCCGAGGAGACTCCCCATGTTCACTCTGTATTTCGCATCAGGCACCTGCGCGCTGGCTTCGCACATCGCGCTCGAGCAGGCCGGCGCCGACTACCAGGCGGTGAGCGTCGATTTCTCGCGCAACGAACAGCAGTCGCCCGACTACCTGCGCGTCAACCCCAAGGGCCGCGTACCGGCGCTGGTGACGAGCCGTGGCGTTCTGACCGAGACGCCGGCGATCCTCGCGTTCATCTGCCAGACCCACCCGAAGGCCGGTCTGGCCCCGCTCGATGACCCGTTCGAGCTGGCGCGCATGAACGCCTTCAACAGCTACCTGTGTTCGACGGTTCACATTGCCCACGCTCACAAGCGGCGTGGCTACCGCTGGGCCGATGACCCGGCGGCCATTGCCGCCATGCAGAAGAAGGTGCCCGAGAACATGAGCGCCTGCTTCGAGCTCATCGAGAACGAGTTCTTCAAGGGCCCGTGGGTGCTCGGCGAGCGCTACACCGTGAGCGACATGTACCTGTTCACCATCGCGCAGTGGCTGGAAGGCGACGGTGTCGATGTGGAGAAGTTCCCCAAGGCGGCCGAGCACCAGCGGCGCATGGCCGGCGACCCCGTCGTCAGCAAGGTGCTGGCGGCACAGAAGGCTGCACCATGACGACGAGCATGCGCCTGTCGCCACGGCCTTCGCTCTTCGGCGGCGCGGCCTTCGAGTTGACCGAACTCGACGCCGGCCAGCTGCAGGCCTTTCTCGACGCCAACCCCGAATACTTTCTGGCGGTGGGCGACCTGCCGCCGCGCCGTGACGAAGCGCAGCGGGCATTTCGCGATCTGCCGCCGCCGCACCTGCCGTTCAAGGGGCGGTGGCTGATCGGCTTCGCCGACGATGCGGGGCGCCTGATCGGCATGGCTTCGGTGCTGTCGGACTTTCTGGTGCCGCACGTCTGGCACCTGGGCTTGTTCATCGTGGCGAGTTCGCTGCATGGCAGCGGCACCGCCATTGCGCTGTACCAGTCGCTCGAAGACTGGATGAAGGCCCGTGGCGCCGCCTGGGTGCGGCTCGGCGTGGTGACCGGCAACGGCAAGGCCGAGCGCTTCTGGCCGAAGGTGGGCTACACCGAGGTGCGCAAGCGCCACAACGTGCCGGCCGGCGAGCGCAAGAACACCGTGCTCGTGCTGGCCAAGCCGCTCGCCGGTGGCGAGATGGGCGACTACCTGCAACTTGTCGAGCGCGACCGGCCCGAGTCCACCTTGCCTTGAGGTGGCCTCGCTCTCGCTCTTTCTTCAGGAGGCTTCAATGACCCGATCGTCTTTCACCTTCGCCATCACATCGGTGGCCATCGCTGCACTGCTGGCAGGTTGTGCATCCACGCCGTTGACGCCGCCCGAGGTGCCAGAGGCGCTTCGCCCGGCTGCCGGCGAAACGCTGTTCCTCGAAGCGCTGGCCACCGGCGTGCAGATCTACGAGTGCACGTCGAAGCCCGACGATGGCGCCACCTATGCGTGGATCTTCAAGTCGCCCGAGGCCACCCTGGCCGACGCGGCCGGCAAGCCGCTCGGCAAGCACTACGCGGGGCCGACCTGGGAGTCGCTCGACGGCAGCACCGTCGTCGGCGAGGTCAAGGCGCGCGACCCCGGGCCCGACAAGCAAGCCATCCCCTGGCTGCTGCTGAGTGCCCAGTCGACCACCGGCACCGGCGTGTTCGCGCAGACCAAGAGCATCCAGCGCGTGCAGACGGTGGCCGGTGTGGCACCGTCTCAGCCTTGCAGCGTGGCCAATGCAGCGCAGGTGGCGCGCGTGCCTTACACGGCCAAGTACTACTTCTACCGTCCTGATAAGTGATCTATCTCAGCCAAGCTCCGTTCGCCCTGAGCCTGTCGAAGGGTGCGCTGTGCACTGCGCTGGCTTCGACAGGCTCAGCCCGAACGGAGATTGGGGTGCAACTGAGGCAGGTCACCGATAGGACCCCCCGCTGAGCCAGCGCTAAGCCAGCGTCCGCTTGAAGAAGGCGACGGTGCGCTGCCAGGCCAGCTTGGCGGCGGCTTCGTCGTAGCGCGGTGTGGTGTCGTTGTTGAAGCCGTGCTGCACGCCTGGGTAGACGAAGGCTTCGTACGCCACGCCGGCGGTCTTCAAGGCGGCTTCATAGGCCGGCCAGCCGGCGTTGATGCGCTCGTCGGCACCGGCGTATTGCAGCAGCAGCGGCGCCTTGATGCGCGCGGCATCGGCCGCCGCAGGTTGCGCGCCGTAGAAGGGCACGCCCGCCGCGAGATCGGGCAGGCGCGTGGCGAGGTAGTTCACCACGCCGCCGCCATAGCAGAACCCCACGGCGCCGACCTTGCCGTTGCCGGCAGGCAAGGCCTTCAGGTAGCCGTAGGCGGCGACGAAGTCTTCACGCGTTTTGGTCTGGTCGAGCTTGGGGAAGAGTTCGCGTGCCTTGTCTTCGTCGCCCGGGTAGCCGCCGAGCGGTGCCAACGCGTCGGGGGCGAAGGCGATGAAGCCATCGAGCGCCAGCCGGCGCGTGATGTCTTCGATGTGCGGGTTGAGGCCTCGGTTCTCGTGGATCACCAGCACCGTGGGCAGCTTGCCCGATGCCTGTGCGGGCTGTGCGAGGTAGCCGCTCACCGTGCCATAGCCTTGCGGCGACGGGATCTCGACGCGCCTTGTTTTCAGGCGGGCGTCTTGCGGCGCGATCTGCTGGGCCTGCGCGAAGTCGGGGCTGAGCGCGGCCAGCCAGCCCGCGGCGGTGGCGCCGGCGGCCGCGTACCTCGCGGCACTGTCGAGAAAGCCGCGGCGGCTGAGCCCGCCATGCACGTACTGGTCGAACAGCTTCAGCACTTCGGGCGGAAAGTCTTTGGCGGTCAGTCGGCTCATGAGGTCGTTCCTGTGATGTGAGGGGCGATGGACAGAGACGCGCAATGTAGCGAGGGCGCGAGCGCAGTCCAAGATCGAAAAGCGACTATGCATCCACCTGCCGGCTTGCGCATATGCAAGCGCGAAAACATGTGTTGGTGCAAGGGAACTTCGAACCTATCGTCAGCACCCGCTTCGCACCTACCTCGCCTTGCATGTCTGCCGATCAGCTTCTGACATTTCCCGAGTCCGCGTCGATGGCCTTGTCGATCCGCGCGAAGGCGTTGCTGTTCCATGACCCGAAATCGGTGGCCTTGCTGGAGCAGGTGGAACGCATTGCGCTGAGCGACGCCACGGCCCTCGTCATCGGCGAGACCGGCACCGGCAAGGAGCTGATCGCCCGTCACATCCACAAGCGCAGCGGGCGCGCCGGCCCCTTCGTCGCGGTGAACTGCGGTGCGTTCAGCGAAACGCTGGTCGACGCCGAGTTGTTCGGCCATGAGGCCGGTGCCTTCACCGGTGCTGCGCAGGCGCGTGCCGGCTGGTTCGAGTCGGCCAACGGCGGCACCTTGTTCCTCGACGAGATCGGCGACCTGCCGATGCCGCTGCAGGTGAAGCTGCTGCGCGTGCTGCAAGAGCGGCAGGTGGTGCGCCTGGGTTCGCGCCGGGCAACACCCATCGACGTGCGGCTCGTGGCCGCGACCAACGTCGAGCTGCACCAGGCGGTGGAAGCGCAGCACTTTCGCGCCGACCTGTACTACCGCCTGAGCGTGGCCTCGATCAGCCTGCCGCCGCTGCGCGACCGGCCGGGCGACATCCTGCCGCTGGCGCGCCACTTCATCAAGGTGTATGCCGGCAAGCTGAAGATGGGCGACCCGCAGCTCTCGGATGAAGCGCAGGCTGCGCTGCTGGCCTGCGCGTGGCCGGGCAACATCCGCGAGCTGGAGAACGTCATCCACTACGCACTGATCGTGTGCCGCGACGGGCTGGTGCGCGCCACCGACTTCCGCTTCTCGCCGCTGGCCAGCCTGAACGCGGCGCGCACCCCCGAGCCACCGGTGCGCGAGGAGCCGCCCGCCCCGGTGGCGGCAGAGCCTGTGGACCCGCTGGCGGGCCTGGAGCAGGCGCTCGACGGTGCCATGGGCAGTGGTCACACCGATCTGTTCCATGCCGTCGAGGCCTTGCTGGTGCGGCGCGCGTTCGTGCGTTGCCGCGACAACCAGGTGCAGACCGCGCGGCTGCTGGGCATCACGCGCAACACGCTGCGCACGCTGCTCAAGCGCTACGGCCTGTTGGGTGAAGCGGGCGGTGACGTGGCCACCGAGAACGAAACCGAGCCAGACTATTCGCTGGCGGACTGAAACCCCTCAGAGCCTGTGAATGAATCCGGCGCGCCCGAGCGGGTGCGCCAAAGGGTGTCGATCTAGGCGCAAAGCGCAGCTGTAGCTCGGGCTACAGCGAGCATTTGCAACGACGAGCGGCGCCCTTTGGGGCGCACGAGCGGGTGTGTCGGATTTGTTCACAGGCTCTCAGTCGAGGGCGAGGCGCAAACGGCGCAGGGCGCGCCACACGCCCGTCGAATGGGCAGGCGTTGCAGCGGCCGCGGGCTGGCCCGCCAAGGCGGCCGACCGGCGTGCGCCACGGGTGAGCACCCAGGCAAGGCCGTGAGCCAGCGCCCACGACGCGGCCACGAACAAGGCCATGCCGCCGACCGCGAACACCATCAGCAAGGCGCCATGAACCCAGTCGTCGCTGAGCGCTGCGAACGCCACGCCCGAGAGCGCTGCCACACCACCGGAGCGGAGGCTGCCCTTGGCACCCAGCATGCCGCCCACCGCAAGGGCGTAGCAGGCCACGAAGAGCCATGCGAGCACCATCTGTGCGAGGGTGAGGTTCTTGAGGGTGACAACGATGCCGTCCATGGCGAGAGCATAGACAAACGAAGCCTCGCGTGCATGTCAGACAACGCCGCGACGTGCAGTTCCACCGAGATACGGGGAGTGCGCAACGCCGCGCTTGTAACGGCTGCGTCTTGCGCGCAACACCTGCGTGTGAAACCTCTCACGCAGCGCGTGCCTTGCAACGGCGCCGGTGGGGCCGAACGCTGCACCGCGAGCGGGGCGAATCGCTTCGGCAAAGGTAGCCCTGCCATGACCCCGAGGCCGCAAGCCCTTTTGAAAGCTAGTACATGTTGATGATGCGGCCGAGCGAAGAGAAAGGGTAAACACGATGACTTTCAAGAGCTGCTGCGCCTGCCACTGTCCGGGCCAGCAGGTGGTTTCTTCGTACAGGTGCGGTGCCGTAGTCGGGCGGCAAGCGGGTGGTCCGGCTATATCCGGGAGCAAGCAGACGCATGCGATGGTTTCGAGGTGAGGGGCCGACGACCATTCGGGCGCGCATTCAGCTTCTCGTGGTGGCCTGTATCGTGCCGGCGTGGCTGCTGGCGGTGGCACTTTCCTACCTGGGGTACCAGCGCGAGCGTGACACGCTGGCCGCTGCCACCGTGCAGGCTGCACGCTCGCTGATGCAAACCGTGGAGCGTGAGCTCGACACCAACATCGTCGTGCTGCAGACGCTGTCCACCGCCTCGCGCATCGACGAGCGCGACTACCGCGGCTTTCGCGAGCGCGCGGCGCAGGCGCTGAAGTACGGCTCGGGCGACACCATCCTGTGGGTCGACACCGATCTTCGCGTGATGGTGAACCTCGACACGGCCGATCCCCCCGGCGCGGTGAGCCTGCCGCAAGACATCGTTCCCACGGTGATGCCGAGCGGCCGGCCCGCTGTCTCGAACTACTTCGTCGAACCGGGTTCCAAGCGGGCGCGGATCGTCGAGGCGGTGCCGGTGATGCGCAATGGCAAGGCCATCGGCCGGCTCGAGATGGTGGTCTCGGCCGAGCGCATCGCGCAGATCCTCGCGCAGCAGAAGCTGACCGAAGGCTGGACGGCAACCATCGTCGACAGCACCGGCGTGACGGTGGCGCGCAACCGCAACCCCGAGAGCTTTGTCGGCACCCTGTCCACGAGCCGGTTCCTCGAAGAATTCAAGCGCCACGACGAGGGCAGCTTCAGCGGCCGCACGCGCGACGGCGTCGACGTGATCCTTTGCTACAGCCGCTCCGGGGCCTACGGCTGGGCCGTGTCCATCGGCGTGCCCGAAGCGGTGCTGAATGCGCAGCTGAAGCGCGAGCTGATCGTCAACGCGTCGGGCGCCTTGGTGCTGATGGTCGTCGGCCTGCTGCTGGCCAGCGTGATCGGGCGCCGCATCGCCGAGCCCATTCGGGCGCTGGTTGCGCCGGCCTTGGCCATCGGCCAGGGCGAGACGGCGACGATCGCCCCTTCGTCGCTGCGCGAAGCCACCGAGCTGGGCGGCGCCTTGCAGCATGCGCAAGACCTGCTTCATCAGCGCGAGCAGGCCCGCCAGCAGGCCGAGGCTTCATTGCGCGACAGCGAGTCGCGCCTGCGCATGGCGCTGGACGCGAGCCAGATCGGCGACTGGGATCTCGACCTGCGCAGCCGCGAGATGCGGCATTCGTTGCGCCACGACCAGTGCTTCGGCCACACGCAGGCCGTGCCCGACTGGAGCATCGAGCGCTTCTATGCGCAGGTGCACCCCGACGACCGCCACGAGGTCGAGCGCCGCATGGCCGAGGCGATGGACACCGGCATGCCGTGGCGCTTCGACTGCCGCGTGCTGTGGCCCGACGGCAGCGTCCACTGGCTCGCCACGCAAGGGCTCTTCCTGGTCCAGAACGGCGCACCGCATTTCATGCTGGGCATCGTGATCGACATCACCGACCGCAAGCAGAACGAAGAGCTGCGCCTGCACGGCGTGCGCCTGGAAACCGAGAACCGGCAGATCCTCGAGGCCAACCGGCTGAAGAGCGAGTTCCTGGCCAACATGTCGCACGAGCTGCGCACGCCGCTGAACGCCATCATCGGCTTCGCCGAGATCATGCGCACCGGTGCCACGTCGCAAGACAAGCAGCAGGAGTACCTCGGCCACGTGGCCGCCAGCGGGCGGCACCTGCTGCAGCTGATCAACGACGTGCTTGATCTGTCCAAGGTCGAGTCGGGCAAGTTCGAGTTCTTTCCAGAGCCCATCGACCTGCCGCGCCTGACGCGCGAAGTGATGGGCGTGCTGCAGACGGAGGCCGCTCGCAAGGGCATCACGCTCATCGCCGAGATCGACCCCGCGCTGACCGACCTGGTGCTCGACCCGGCGCGGCTCAAGCAGATGCTCTACAACTTCCTGTCCAACGCCATCAAGTTCACCGAGCGTGGCGGCAGCGTGGTGTTGCGTGCCCTGCCGCAAGGCCCGGCGCGGGTGTGCATCGAAGTCGAAGACACCGGCATCGGTATTTCTGAAGCCGACCAGCAGAAGCTCTTTCTCCAGTTCCAGCAGATCCACACCGGCTATGCCAAGCGGCACCAGGGAACCGGCCTCGGCCTGGCGCTGACGCGGCGCTTTGCCGAGCTGCAGGGCGGCATGGTCGGCGTGCGCAGCACCTACGGTGTGGGCAGCGTGTTCTACATGGTGCTGCCGCGCCAGTCGGGTGCCGGGGCGGCACCGCAGGCCAGGCCGAACGAAGCGGCGCCGCCGGCGAACGCGCTGCGTGTGCTGGTGGTCGAAGACGACACGGCCGATCAATCGCGGCTGATGCAGATCCTCAACACCGCCGGCATCCATGCCGACGTGACCGGCAGCGGCGAGCAGGCGCTCCAGTGGGCCGGCGACCAGCGCTATGACGCGATCACGCTCGACCTGCTGCTGCCCGATCGCAGCGGGCTCGACGTGCTGGCCGCCTTGCGCCGCAGCGGCGAGAACGCCGATGTGCCGGTGGTCGTGATCACCATGGTCACCGAAACGTCGGCGCTCGCCGGTTTCCAGATCAGCGACGTGCTGGCCAAGCCGATCCGTGCCGATGAAGTGGTAGCCGCCTTGCACCGCGCCGGCCTGCGCACCCGCACCGCGCCGCGCATCCTCGTGGTCGACGACGAGCCGGCGGCGCTCGACCTGATGGCCGCCACGCTGCAGGCCATCGGCACGACCGCGCTGTGCCTCAACGACGGCCGCACGGCACTGGCCAGCCTGGACGAGCTGCAGCCCGACGCGATGATCCTCGACCTGATGATGCCGGGCATGAACGGCTTCGACGTATTGCACACCTTGCGCCAGCGCCCGGCCTTTGCAAAGCTGCCGGTGTTCATCTGGACCAGCATGAACCTCACGCCCGACGAGCTGGCAGCGCTCACGCGTTCAGCCACCGCGGTTGCCAGCAAAGGCCAGGAGGGCACAGATGCGCTGGCCGAACAGATCCGTGCATGGGGCTTGAACTGGCACGCGACCGATCCCAGAAAAGGAGATACCTCATGAGTACTGAACCTCGAGTGTTGATCATCGACGACAACGCGATGAATCTGGAACTGGGCTCGGTTCTGCTGCAGCGTGACGGCATCGACGTGGCCACCGCGCTCGACGCCGAGTCGGCGCTGTCGCAGGTCGCCAGCTTCCGGCCCAACCTGGTGTTGATGGACATCCAGCTGCCGCACACCGACGGCCTCGAACTCACCCGCCAGCTGCGCGCCGACCCAACGCTGGGCAAGCTCGTCATCATCGCGTTCACCGCTTATGCGATGAAGGGCGACGAAGCGCGCATGCTCGCGGCCGGCTGCGACGGCTACCTCTCCAAGCCGCTGGACGTGCCTCGCTTCGCATCGCAGGTGCGGGCTTTCCTCAAGGACTGACGTTTGCATTGAGCCGGCTTGCCACCGGTTCGGTGACAAACCGCCGATGAGCGGGGCCGGGAGGCCCGCCCTCGGCGGCGCCCGGCTCCATCGGCAGGCCGGCCAAATGCACAACTCATCACGCTCGGCCCGGTTTTCATCTCCGTGCGGCGCGACAAAGTGCCGCGAGGCTCAAGCTGCGTGGCCGTTGCCCGATATCCGTCTGTATCCCTCGTCTCCGAGCCATGCGCCTACCTGCCTTCCGATCAGCCAACACACGCTTGTACGCCACCGCCTGTGGCGTGGCCGGCACGCTGTTGCTGGGCTTGGCGGGTGCTACCTGGCTGATGCTGGAGCGGGCCCACGCCAGCAGCGTGCAGCTCGCCTACAGCGAGGTCGACAGCGCTTCGCAACGCTTGAGCGACCGCGTGCAGCGCCTGCTCGACCAGGTGAACCAGACCGCGTCGCTGGTCAAGCATGTGCAGCAGAGCGGCAGCGTCGACCTGGTGAACCTGGAAAAGAGCGGCCTGCTCGCCCCGGCAGGCCGGGTGTCGGCGGCCGTGGCCGACCCCACGGGCCAGGTGCTCGCCAGCACCGCCGCGCTCGGCGCCGTGCCCGAGAAGGTTGCGAACGTGGCCAACCACCCGCACTTCCAGGCCTCGTGGACGCGGGCCGCCCTCGTCACCACCCAGCCCATCTATTCCGATCAGCTGAAGCGTTGGCTCGTTCCGGCGAGCCGGCAGATCCCGCGTGCCGACGGCTCATTCGGCGGCGCGGTGCTGCTGGCCTTCGACGCAGCGTTGATGACCGAAGGCTTCACCGTCAACGAATCCGGCGGCAACATCGCGAGCGTGGTGGGTGCGGACGGCGTGTCCCGCTCGCGCCTGTCCGACAAGGGCCAGACCTCCGGCGAGCTGGTCGACGGCGAACGCCTGTTGCGCGACACCAAGCGTGCGGGCCGCAGCATGGAGCCCTTCGTCAACCCCGCCGACCACGTGGCGCGTTTCAACTCGGTGTCGGCCATCCCCGGCTACGACCTGTACGCGATGGTGTCGGTGCCTGCTTCCACCTCGATGGCAGGCTACGAAACCTTGCGCACGCATTCGCTCATCGCCCTGGGTGCCGCGAGCGCGCTGGTCATCGCGATCACGCTGGTGCTGACCGGCCAGTCGCGCCGGCTGCGCCGCACCGTGATCCAAAAGGAGCAGGCCGAGCTGCGCGTGTTCCACGAGAAGGAGTTGCTCGAAGTGACTCTCCGCTCCATCGTCGACGGCGTGGCCGCCACGAACTACCAGGGGCGCATCACCTACCTCAACCCCGCGGCCGAAGAGATGACGGGCTGGTCCGTGGCCGAAGCCATCGGCAAGCCGCTCGCCGAAGTGGCGTGCCTCGTCAACGCCCACACCCGCGAGCGCCTGAACCACGGCCTGGCCGAACTGGCCCGCCCCGGCGCAGCGGCACGCCCGGCGCGCGACTCGGTGCTGGTGCACCGCAGCGGCGTGCACCGCTCGATCGAAGATTCGGCCGCGCCCATTCTCGGCCGCGGCGGCGCGGCCGTGGGTGCCGTGCTGGTGTTCCATGACGTGAGCCCCGCCAAGAAGCTCGCGGCCGAGATGTCGTACCAGGCCAGCCACGACCTGCTCACCGGTCTGATGAACCGCGCTGCCTTCGAGGTGCGCCTGGACTCGGTGCTGGCCACCGCCGACCCGAAGTCGACCGGCGTGGTGATGGTTCTCGACCTCGACCAGTTCAAGGTCGTCAACGACACCTGCGGCCATGCAGCCGGCGACCAGCTGCTCAAGCAGGTGACCGAGCTGCTCTCGCAAGAGATCCGCAAGCAGGACACACTGGCCCGCCTCGGCGGCGACGAGTTCGCCGTGCTGCTCGAGTCGTGCCCGCTGGAGCCGGCGCTGCGTGTGGCCGAGACCATGCGCCGGCGCGTCAACGAGATGCAGTTCCTCTGGGAAGACCGCTCGTTCCAGCTCACCGTGAGCATCGGCATCGTGCCTTTCACGGCGCACCAGTACACCCGCTCCGACCTGCTGCGCGTGGCCGACTCGTCGTGCTACGTGGCGAAAGAAGCCGGCCGCAACCGCGTGCATGTGTACGACGATGCCGACACCGCCGTCGCCACCCGCAACGACGAGCTCGACTGGTTCTCGCGCCTGCAGAAAGCGTTGACCGAAGACCGCTTCGTGCTCTACGCGCAGCGCATCGCCTCGATCCAGGAGAACGGCGGCGGCTACGAGAGCGTCGAGGTGCTGATCCGCCTGCTCGACGACGAAGGCAAGATCGTCGCACCCATGGCCTTCATCCCCGCGGCCGAGCGTTATGGGCTGATGCCATCGATCGACCGCTGGGTGATTTCCAAGGCACTGGCGATGCACGCCGCCTTCGCGAAGAACTACAAGCTGCCGGCGCGCTTCAGCATCAACCTGTCGGGCGCGTCGATGGCCGACGCTTCGCTGGTCGACTTCGTGCGCAAGGAACTCAGGACACACCGCGTGCCACCCGAGCTGGTGTGCTTCGAGATCACCGAGACCGCAGCCGTCGGCAACTTCGACGTCGCGGTGCAGCTGATGCACGGCCTGCGCGAGCTGGGCTGCCGCTTCGCGCTTGACGACTTCGGCGCCGGCATGTCGTCGTTCACCTACCTCAAGCGCCTGCCCGTCGACTATGTGAAGATCGACGGCGCCTTCGTGAAAGACATGTCGAAAGACGCCGTCGACTTCGCGATGGTCGAAGCCATCCACAACATCGCCCACCGCATGGGCCTGCGCACCGTGGCCGAGTTCGTGCAGAACGACACCACCATCGAGATGCTGCGCGGCCTGGGCGTCGACTACGTGCAGGGCTACGGCGTCGAGAAGCCAAGGCCGCTGGACGATGCCGGCCGTGGCGCGCCGGTCATCGTCACCACGCCGACGCAGCTCATCGCCGCTTGAGCGGCCACCCGAGCGGGCCGCGCCGTAGGCGCATTCCCACAGAGAAATACGGCGGCACGCACTGGTCGCCGCGGCACTGCCGCTCCTAAGCTCGTTTCACGGTTTCCACCTTGAACGAGGCTCTCCATGGCTACTGCATCACGCGCCTTGTGGAAGGGCGCGATCAGCTTCGGGCTGGTCCACATTCCCGTCAGCCTGCACCCCGCCACCACCGAGAGCGGCGTCGATTTCGATTGGCTCGACAAGCGCAGCATGGACCCGGTGGGCTACAAGCGCATCAACAAGCGCACCGGCAAGGAGATCGACAAGAACAACATCGTCAAGGGCGTGGAATACGACAGCGGCAAGTACGTGGTGCTCAGCGCCGAAGAGATCGAGGCGGTGTACCCCAAGTCCACGCAGTCGATCGACATCGAGGCCTTCGTGTCGGCGAGCGAGATCCCGTTCGTCTACCTCGACCGGCCCTACTACCTGGCCCCCATCGGCAAGGGCGAGAAGGTCTATGCGCTGCTGCGCGAGGCCTTGCTTCAGCGCCAGCGCATCGGCCTCGCACGCGTGGTCATCCAGACCAAGGAACACCTGGCCGCGCTGGTGCCGGTGGGGCCGGCGCTGGTGCTCAACCTGCTGCGCTGGGGCGCCGACATCCGCTCGTGGGAAGACCTGAAGCTGCCCAAGGAAGGCGTGAAGGGCGCGGGCCTGTCGGAGAAAGAGCTGAGCATGGCCGGCCAGCTGATCGACGACATGACGACCGATTGGCACCCCGAGCAGTTCACCGACAAGTTCAAGGACCAGGTGATGGCACTGGTCGAGAAGAAGGCCGAAGCCGGCGACACCGAGACCGTGCTGCAACCCGAGGAAGAAGCACCACCGGCGAAGAGTGCCGACGTGATCGACCTGGCCGAACTGCTGCAGCGCAGCCTGCGCGGCGGCAAGGGCAAGCCGGCGGCGAAGAAGAAGCACGCGGCTTGACGACGCAGCAGGCCGGCCATGGGAACCAGCAGCCTCGCGGCCTACAACCGCAAGCGTGACTTCAAACAGTCGCCTGAACCGGCCGGCCGGCCCGCGACCTCGGGTGACGAACTCAGCTTCGTGGTGCAGAAGCACGCGGCGCGGCGGCTGCACTACGACTTCCGCCTCGAGCTCGACGGCACGTTGAAGAGCTGGGCCGTGCCCAAGGGCCCGAGCCTGGACCCGCACGACAAGCGCATGGCGGTCGAGGTCGAAGACCACCCCTTGTCGTACGGCGGGTTCGAAGGCGTGATCCCCGAGGGCCACTACGGTGCCGGCTCGGTGATCGTGTGGGACCGCGGCACCTGGTCGCCCATCGGCGATGCGCGCAAGGGCTACCGCGAAGGCAAGCTCAAGTTCGAGCTGCACGGCGAGAAGCTGCACGGCGGCTTCGCGCTGGTGCGCATGCGCAAGCGTGATGACGAGCGCCAGACGGCGTGGCTGCTGATCAAGGAGCACGACAACGAGGCCAAGCCGGCCGCCGAGTTCGATGTGGTGGAGGCCTTGCCCGACAGCGTGCTGGGCAAGAGGCTGCCGAAGAGCGAGCCGGCGAAGCGCCGGCGAGCGACGAAGGCCAAGCTGCCGCTCACGCTGTCGCCGCAGCTCGCCACGCTGGTGAACGAAGCGCTGCCCGGCGACGACTGGCTCTACGAGATCAAGTTCGACGGCTACCGCTTGCTGACCCGCATCGACGGCGACGACGTGCGCTGCTTCACCCGCAACGGCCACGACTGGTCACACCGCCTGTCTGCGCTGGTGAAGGCCATCCAGGCGCTGAAGATCGGCTGGGGCTGGCTCGATGGCGAGATCATCGCCGCGGGCGAGAAGGGCACGCCCGACTTCCAATCACTGCAGAACGCGTTCGACACGCAGAAGACCCAAGGCATCCAGTACTTCGTGTTCGACCTGCCGTTTCACGACGGGCAGGACTTGCGCGACGAGCCGCTGCGCGAGCGCCGCGAGCGGCTGTCCGCATTGATCGGCCACACGAAAGGCAGCGCAGTGCAGTTCAGCGCTGCGTTCGACGAAGACCCGAAGAAACTGTTGGCCTCGGCGCGAGAGGCCGGGCTCGAAGGCCTGATCGGCAAGCGTGGTGACTCGCGCTATCACGCGCAGCGCTCGATGGACTGGGTCAAGCTCAAGGTCAGCGCGCGCCAGGAGTTCGTGATCGGTGGCTTCACCGACCCGAAGGGGTCGCGCACCGGCATCGGCTCGCTGCTGCTGGGCATTCATGACGAGCAGGGCGCGTTGCGCTATGCGGGCAACGTGGGCAGCGGCTTCGATGAGAAGACGCTGGCCAAGCTGCGTGCGCAGCTCGCCGAGATCGAAGTCGATGCGAGTGCGTTTGCCGATGCACCGGCGCGTGTGGGCACGGTCAAGTTGGCCAAGCCGCACTGGGTGAAACCCAAGCTGATCGCCGAGGTGTCGTTCGCGCAATGGACGCGAGGTGGTCACGTGCGCCAGGCGGTTTTTCATGGCTTGCGCAGCGACAAGCCGCCCGGGCACATCACCAAGGAGGTCGCGAAGAAAGTGGACAAGACTGCGAGTGAGACACCATCGACCAAGCTGCCGGCGAAGCTTCGTGTGACGCACGCCGAACGCGTGGTCGACGCGCAGAGCGGCATCACCAAGGGCAGGCTGGTCGAGTTCTATGCCACGGTGGCCGAGCTGATGCTGCCGCACTTGAAGGCGCGGCCTGTGTCGCTGATGCGCGCACCCGACGGCGTGGCAGGCGAGCAGTTCTTCCAGAAGCACGCCGAGGGCAGGGCGCTCGCGAACGTCAACATCCTCGACCGCGGGCTGTACCCGGCGCACGAGCCGCTGCTGGCCATCTCGAATGCACTGGGCCTGTTGTCGGCGGCGCAGATGAACGTGATCGAGTTCCACACCTGGAACGCGACCACGCACGCGATGGATCGGCCTGATCGCATGGTGTTCGACCTCGACCCGGGCGAAGGCGTGGCCTGGCCGCAGGTGCGGGAGGCCACGCAGTTGCTGAAAGGTTTTCTCGACGAACTCGGCCTGAAGAGCTTTCTCAAGACCAGCGGCGGCAAGGGCCTGCACGTGGTGGTGCCGCTCACGCCCAAGTTCGATTGGGACACGGTGAAGGCCTTTTCCCACGCGATCGTCGTGCACATGGCCGAGGTGATCCCGCAGCGCTTCGTCGCCAAGAGCGGGCCGAAGAACCGCGTCGGCCGCATCTTCATCGACTACCTGCGCAACGGGCTCGGTGCCACCACCGTGTGCGCCTGGTCGGCGCGCGCTCGGGCTGGCATGGGGGTGTCGGTGCCGCTGGCCTGGGACGAGTTGGCCGGCCTGGAAAGCGCGGCGCAGTGGACGGTGCTCGACATCGGGGAACGGCTGGAGATCGGCAACGCGCCGTGGGATGGATACACCGCGGCGCGGCAGAGCCTCGCCAAGCCGATGAAGACGCTGGGCTTCGACCCGAAGAAGGTCGTGGCATGAGCCCTGCGCCTTCGGGGCTCTTGTATGTGAGCGATGCCATGCCCGGCATCCAGCGCCTGCGCCATGGCGACGGCTTTCGCTACCGCCGGCCCGATGGCCGCGCGCTGCGTGATGCCCGCGAACTGCAGCGCATTCGCCACCTCGCCATCCCACCCGCGTACGAAGAGGTGTGGATCTGCCCGCTGCCCGATGGTCACTTGCAGGCCACCGGCCGCGACGCGCGCGGCCGCAAGCAGTACCGCTACCACCCGGGCTGGCGCGAGGCCCGCGACGCCGACAAGTTCGTGCGCATGGCCGAGTTCGGCGCGGCCTTGCCGCGCATCCGCGCCAAGGTGAAGCGCGACCTCGCGGTACTGGTCGGCAGCCGTGCCTCGGTGCTGGCCGCGCTGGTGCGACTGCTCGACACCACGCTGGTCCGCATCGGCAACGACGAATACGCGCGCACCAACGGATCGTTCGGCCTCACAACCCTGCGCAACTGCCACGCGGCGGTGAAGGGCAGCGTGCTGCACCTGCGGTTCAAGGGCAAGAGCGGCGTGTGGCACGAGGTGGCGCTCGATGACCCGCACGTCGCCCGCATCGTGCGCGCCTGCCAGGCGATGCCGGGGCAGGACTTGTTCCAGTACGAAGATGAAGCTGGCCAGTCGCACTGCGTGGGCTCGGCCGACGTGAATGACTATTTGCGTGAACTGAGCGGCGCGGATTTCACGGCCAAGGACTTCCGCACCTAGCACGCGAGTGCGCATGCCCTGCAGCAGCTCTGCACGCTGCCAAAAGCAGGCCCGGTGAGCCGGCGTCAGGCCAACGAGGTGCTGCGCGAGGTGGCGGGCCGGCTCGGCAACACGCTGGCGGTGTGCCGCAAGTCGTATGTGCACCCGGGCTTGTTGGCGGTGGCCGCGGAGACGGGTCTCACCGATCTGGCAACCAGCAGAATCCGGCGCTGCCGTGGTCTCACGGTGGCCGAGTGCCGGCTGAGAGGCTTTCTGTCCGAACCTGCCGCCATGCCACTCAGGCGAGCGGCATAGCGGCTGTCGGGTTGCTCAGGCGGCGACGGTCGACGTGGGCTTGGAGCCCCCCGCCGCTTCGGCTTCCTTGCAAGAAGGTGCGCACACGTGCTGGGCCTTGCCCAGCAGACGCCGCGTCTTCAAGGTGTTGCGAGGGCGGTGTTTGCCGCACAGGAAACAGGACATGGTGCCGGCCTGGAAATCACCAGCGCTGGCGAAAGGCGAGCCGCCTTCCTTGACCTTGTATCGAAGGCCATCGGCCTGGATCTTGGTTTTGATGACGTCTTTTGCCAAGGTTTCTTCCCCAAAAACGGTAGAACCCGAGCCGCAGCAGGGGTTCAAGGTGCTGCAAAACAGTGATAGTGACACGAACCTGGCCTGGAGTGTTGCAAACCGTGGATTGACCAAGCTCTCAAAACGGTATGCAAGTGCCATTCCCCCGGGCTGAGTGCTCTAAATAGGGGCACTTACCCCGTGTTTCAACGACACGGGGTGTATTTTGGCGGTTTGCCGGGTTCAGATTTCTCCGCCTGGTGGCCGTGCGGGCAAAGATCGTGGCACCGTGGTGGATCGCGGCTGGGTGCAATCTCCATGCTGGGCTCAGAACGCGTGTCGATTCCGCCCGGTTTCGTTCGTCGTGTCAGCAGGCAGCCATGGCCTTTCCATCACCTCATCAGGAGATCCCGATGCGCTTCATGATCATTCGCAAGGCCGACGCCGAAACCGAGGCCGAAGCCGGCACGCTCCCGCCCGAGGAGCTGATCGCGGCCATGGGCCGCTACAACGAAGAGTTGGTGCAGGCCGGCGCCATGCTCGACGGCGCGGGCCTGCACCCCAGCGTCCACGGCGCGCGGGTCAGTTTTCGCAACGGCAAGCCGACGGTGATCGACGGCCCCTTCGCCGAGGCCAAGGAGCTGATTGCCGGCTTCACGATGATCCAGGCGAAATCGCTGGAAGAAGCCGTCGAGTGGGCCCGGCGCTGGCCGGTGCTCGACGGCGGCGGCAACGTTCAGCTCGAGCTGCGCCAGGTCTATGAGCTCGAGGAGTTCGGCGACGGCGACGCGATGAAGCGCATGCGCGAGCAGGTGTTCGACAAGCTGCCGCCCAAAGGCTGAACTGGCTGGCACCCCGCCGGCTGCGGGGCCATGCGAAGCGGGCCTAGACTTTCAGCACCCGCTGAAAGTGAAAGAACTCGCCATGTCCGCCAGCCCCATCGTCCAGATCGGCCCGCTCGGTTTCCCGTGGGAAACGATCGATCCGTTTCTCTTCTGCGTCTACCACGACGACGCCTATCCGAAGGCCAATGCCGCCTTCGGCCCGGCGGCCTCGCTGGCCGGGCGCGACCTGGGGCAGGACTTTGCCGGCAAGGACGGCTGGCGCATGTACCACGGGCTCACGGTGCCCGGTTTCCCGGCTCACCCGCACCGCGGCTTTGAGACGGTGACCATCGTTCGCAAGGGCTTGATCGACCATTCCGACTCGCTCGGTGCCACCGCGCGTTTCGGTGGCGGTGACGTGCAGTGGCTCACCGCGGGCCGCGGCATCGTGCATGCCGAGATGTTCCCGCTGCTCGACGAGGAAAAGCCCAACCCGTTGGAGCTGTTCCAGATCTGGCTCAACCTGCCGGCGCGCAACAAGATGGCCGCGCCGCACTTCACGATGTTCTGGTCCGAAGACATTCCGCACCGCATGGCCGAAGACACCGAAGGCCGGCGCACCGAAGTCGTCTGCATCGCCGGCCGGCTGGGCGAGGCGGGTGCGCCCTTGCCGCCGCCACCCGACTCGTGGGCTTCGCAAGCCGATGCCGATCTGGCGATCTGGACGCTGAAGATGGCGCCCGGCGCCCGCTGGACCTTGCCGGCCGCGAGCGGCCACGGCACGCGCCGCAAGCTCTATTTCTTCAAGGGCGCCAGCGTCAGCGTGGGTGGCGAACGCATCGCGCAGCATTCGGCCATCGAGCTGCGCGCTGGCGAGGCGGTGGAACTCGTCAACGGCGACGACACGGCCGAGTTCCTGATGCTGCAGGCGCGGCCGCTCGGCGAGCCGGTGTCGCAATACGGCCCCTTCGTGATGAACACGCGCGAAGAGATTGAGCGGGCCTTCGCCGACTACCGCCGCACGCAGTTCGGCGGCTGGCCCTGGCCCGACACGGCGCCGGTGCATGGCCCGGCGCACCAGCGCTTTGCGGTGCATGCCGATGGTCGCCGCGAGGCCTTGCCGGCGCAGATTGACTGAGGCCTAGCGTCAGCGCATGCTGCCTGCACAAGAGCAAGAGGAGACAGCATGAAAAACAGCATTCGATGGATGGCGCTGTCGTGCTTGGTGTTCGTGATGGCGCAGGCGCAGGCGGCCGACAAGCGGGCGGCAAAGAAGCGCGCGGCGCCTACCGTGATCGAGAGCTGCGTCAGCAAGGACAAGATCAGCTACCGCAACGGTGACAGCGGCACGCTGCTCGACGAACTCGACCGCTTCCAGGTGGCCGCCGAGATCGTGCGGCGCTACCCGATGATCGAGCGCGATGGGCTCTACCCGGTGGCCATCGCGCTGTGGCGCCGCTCGGGTGGCGACTGGGTGTTCGCTTTGCTGATGAGCAACCCCGACGCCACCGCGCCGCTGTGCTTCACGGCCAATGTGGCGGTCACCGAGGTCGATTTCGCTCCGACCTTGCTGAAGAAGTATTTCGGTATTCCCGCTTAGCTTTTGCCGCTTCGGCGCCCCATTAGCAAGGCTTATGGGTGGCCGGGATATTGCAATGACAGCCCGCGCGCTGCCAACGGCAAGATGGCGTCACCATCAAGTCTGAGCCTGGCAACCCGCCGCTCCCCACTCTTCTTCTAGGAACCTTTCATGCACACGAATGCTCTTCGGATCCTTTGCCTGGCAGCCGGCGCCATGTCGGCCGGCGCGATGGCGCAGACATCGACCCTCGACAAGGTCAAGGCCAGCGGCGTCATCACCGTTGCCTACCGCGAGTCGTCGATCCCGTTCTCGTACCTCGACGACAAAGGCCAGCCCACCGGCTTCGGCTGGGAGATCTGCGGCCGCATCGTCGACGAGGTGAAGAAGGCCACCGGCCGCGCCGACTTGAAGGTCGAGACCCAGGCCGTGACCTCGGCCAACCGCATTCCCTTGCTGCAAAACGGCACCATCGACATCGAGTGCGGCTCCACCACCAACAACTCCGACCGCCAGAAGCAGGTCACCTTCGCGATCAACTACTTCTACACCGGCACGCGCTTCCTGGTGAAGGCCGGCGCGCCGGTCAAGTCGCTCGAAGACCTGAAGGGCAAGACGGTGGTGTCGACGACAGGCACCACCAACTACAAGGTCATCCGCAACCTGAGCGAAGAGAAGAAGCTCGGCATCGACCTGCTCGGTGCGAAGGACCACGCCGAGTCGACGCTGATGGTGCAGAGCGGCCGCGCCCTGGCCTTCGGCATGGACGACATCCTGCTGTACGGCCTGAAGGCCAGTGCGCAGAACCCGGCCGAGCTTGCCATCGTCGGCGCGCCGATCCAGGTCGAGCCCTACGCCATCATGCTGCGCCGTGACGACCCGGCCTTCAAGAAGCTGGTCGACGGCACGCTCACCAGCCTGATGAAGAGCGGCGAGTTCGCCACGCTCTACAAGAAGTGGTTCCAATCGCCCATCCCACCGAAGGGCATCAACCTCAACGCGCCGATGAGCCAGGAACTGCAGGACAACCTGAAGGCCTTGTCCGACAAGCCGGCGATGTGAGCATGACTCTCCCGACCTGCGACGCCCGCAACGGCGAGCGCGCTGGCCATGACCATGACGTGTTGGGGCTGGTGGGTGTGCTCGGCGGCATGGGTCCGCTCGCGACCATCGACTTCATCCGCAAGGTGTGGGCTGCCACGCCGGCCACCTTCGACCAGGACCACGTGCCGCTGATCGTCAGCTCGATCGGGCCGCGCCGCTGGCCGAGCCGGTCAGCATGATCGCGTTGAAGACCTCAATGTGCTTCAGCCGCATGCCGCTTCGATGCGCTTGCACAGGCTCAGCAAGCGCCGCCGGGCCACGACCAGGCCGACCAGGCTGCCGCCGCGAATGCCCAGCACCACGGCCAGCAGCCCTTGCGCCACCCACGCGCCGATGGCGGTGGCCGATTCAGGGCCAGCCGGCCGCAGCGGAAAGGCGATGGCGAGACCGAGCAGCACCACCGCTGACAAGATCGCCGGCAGGTAGCCGTTGCCCGAGAGCAGGCGGTTGATGCGGCGCTCGTCTTCGCTGTACTGCGTGCCGCGCAGCTGCGGAATGCGCAGCGCGATGCGCACGCGTGGCAGCGCGAAGCGCTTCACCAGCGCACTGCGGAACGCCTGCAGATCGGCCGGCGTTTCAAGCGCCACCGTGCGGATGGGAACGATGCGGGACGGGTTCTGGCTCAAGGTGGGCTCAGGCTTGGCAAAGATGCCGAGGAAGCCTTGCAGGCGGGCAGGTGAGGCGTCGAATTATGCCGGCCGCCCTGGTGCCGGCGTTTGCCGATGGAGATGCCGATCTGTCGCAGGCGGGGCTTGCCATGCGGCCCGGCTGAACTATAAAAACGACATGCGCCGAGCAGCGTGATCGAGCCCGGGTAGCGAAGATCTGATCGCCTCCTTCTGAATGCGTCGAAGCCCAATGGAAGAAGCCGGGCGGTGAGCAACCACCCGGCTTCTTTTCATGCCGCTCCTGCGTCAGGATCGGGAGACAGCTCAATACTTCGTTGCCGTCCAGGTTCCCGCATCGGCACTGCCTAGGTCTCGCCAGGTTCCGGAGGCGGTGGTGGGTGCGAACTGGCCTGTGAAGGCGACATTCGCTTCCTCGACGTTGAACGACGTCGTGCCAGTGCCGGTGACGCTCCCGAACATGTTGCGATTGATGCCGCTTTTGAGCAGGCAGGTGCTGCTGAAGTTGCCTGCCGCGTCGACCACCACCGTCTTGCAGCTGGCAATGGACTGGGCAGCGTAGAGGATCGTCGCCTGCCAGCGCCCGATGTAGGGTGATGGCGCAGTGAAGGTTGGGTTCGGAGCCGTGAGGCCGAGCGACGAAGCCAGGCTCGAGAACGCCACGCGGTTCAGGCGCGAGAAGGTCTGAACTACAGGGCTGACGACGGCTCTCGACGCGGGGTCGGCCTTGTAGAGGCCATCGGGCCGTTGCACCACGATCCGCCCCTGGAGTCCTGACGAGATAGCACCTGCAGGTAGCGTCGCAAATGTCATCGTCTGCGTGACCTGATCGGGCATCGTACCCACCGTGACCGAAGACGTTCCCGCGCTGCGACAGTTCGCCGACGTGATCGAAGACATGAAGACGGCGTCGCAAATGTGGAGGTTGGCGGTTCTGCCATCGGTATCGAAAGAGGCGCGCAGATCGGAATTGGGGCACACCTGATTGCCGGCACTGTCCGTTGTGAATGACGAGGTCGGACAGGAGCGTACGGTTCCCCCTCCCGAAGGGACCTGTGTGGCCGCTCGGTTCAGAAGGGCCGTATTGCTTTCGTTTGCAGGCGAACCGGCCGGCAGTGGTGGGTAGGCTGCGATCATCGCGGTGAAAGAGGCCTGGGGCACGGCCAAGCGATCGGTGTCTCGATACGTTGCGGGGATGTCCATCGTGGCCGAGTGCAACACCTTCAGCTTCGCATTGGCTGGCATGGTGGCTGTGAGAGTCGCCACGTTCAGGCTGGACGGCAGGGAAACGGTGCTGAAACTGTTGGCGTTCGCACCGCTTGTGCGGATGCGTGTCACCACCTCTCCTACAGTCAGGCCGCTCACGTCAGTCTCCTGGGTCGAGACAATGATTCGTTGTCCGCTGGCCCCCAGCAAAACGGAAGGGTTGCCGGCGGTCTGTAGCTGAACATTTGCCTGACCGTAGTAAAGCGACCAACCATGCGGCGTAAGTGTCCAGAGCGCCGTCGTGAACGGCGAGGTCGGCGACGGTTGTCCGCTCACCAACCCCTGGGTCAGTGGGTGGTAGGGCACAAGCCCGGTAACGGGATCTGCCAATTGGGTGGAGTAGTTGTACCAAACCCAGTAGTTTTTGGCGTCTGTGTAGGTAAACGTGGTGACGTCATAGTCTGCTGCTGGCGATGGCACCGGTCCCACGTGCAGCGGCTCGCCTGACTGCAGGTTCCGCACGATGAGCGAGGCGAAGGTCGTGAGCCACGTCCTGTCGGCACTGGTGGGCAGTGCTCGGTAGTTGCTGTAGAGCGTCGGCACGCCGACCTGGGTCTGGCGCGACACTGCGAGTTCCGAGGCAGCGAGGCTCATGCCTTGCGCGACACCGACTTGCACCAGTGTCGTGAAGGAACTGATGATCTCGGGTTTCGAGACCGGCGTCTGCAGGATATAGCCGGCGATTGAACCGGTCGGGATCTGCGCCACCAGGGCCGCGTTGACCGGTTGCTGTGTCGGCAGGCTCGTCAAGGTATAGGCCCCCGCGCTGTCGGTGGTTGTCACAGGTTCACCGGTTTCGCAGGTGCCGTTGCGGTTGCTGTCGTAGCACACCATAGCCGGCGCTTGCGCCGGTGCGCCTGGTGCGGCTATAGGCAGCAGCACGATGCCCGACACGGTCGACGGTGCTGGGATGGTGGCCGGAGGCGGTGCGGGGGTGTTCGAAGGGGGGCTGTCGCCCCCTCCTCCGCAGGCGGTGACTGCGAGAACGGCTGTACTCAGCAGCACCAGCCGCTGCCGGCGCGAAGTGTTCGACATCATGATTCCCTCCAGGATTGTTGTGGTCGCGCCGAAGCGCAGCCCGCATTCTGTTGGGAGTCGATGACGGAGTGGCCCCGGGGATGCCCCCTTGTTGGCGGGGGGTGTTGCATTCAGGACGCAGCCGGAGATGGATGCAGCCCATGTCTAGTAGTTAGTTCCATCAAAACAATTACGTATCAAGCCAGTCCGAGGTCGAACTTGTTCCATCGGAACACGACGGGTGAGGCATTGATTTCGGCG
>Ga0307508_10000382_pt1 | contig 53393 bp, 74 predicted proteins | sample 9_EM_MG_FD_203089 | JGI IMG/M metagenome (GOLD analysis project Ga0307508, IMG submission 203089) | Populus trichocarpa ectomycorrhiza microbial communities from riparian zone in the Pacific Northwest, United States - 9_EM | ecosystem: Host-associated > Plants > Roots > Unclassified | place... | reverse complement strand
TTGGTTAACCCCCCCCCCCCCCCAAAAAAAAAAAAAAAAAAAAAAAAAATCTTGCGGGAGAAAGTCGATGTGGGGATCTGGCGGAGATTGCGGGTCGACCCTGGATATGCACGCACGAAAGCCGCTCCGGCTGCGGTGTATATGTATGTTCGTAGAGCAGAGCACAGTACAGTACACACACGTGGAGTAGACTCCGCTGCCCGCTGGCGAGGGGAGGCAGTGCGCCGGCTTGTTCCCGTCGTTCAATACTCACACATGTACCCTACACCATGTGCTTCTGGCTGGCACTGAGTTTTCGGCGTGCGTACGATACGATGGGGATCCGATCTCCGGTGCGTACTGTAGCCTGCGGCTACGAGATTGGAAGCATGAATGCTTCGTCTACCTCGTATAGATCGCGAGTGTTGTACGAGATCATGATAGAAGGCCACAGCCGGGTGATTATCTGTGAGGATCCTCCCCCCCCCAAAAAAAAAAACAAACCTTACTATTCCGTAACTACAGACATACTCGTTGACGTCGCGCGACGAGATCTGGATCGTCGTCTACACATCGCTTCGAACAAGCTCCTCCTCACCGCGTTTCTGGGCCTTGCGAATGGTCGCGCCAATCCTTCTCAACTTCATCGTGTTTTTTCCCTTGACTACCGCCCATCGTCGTCCGCCTCCTCGACCTCGACCGCAAACCTCCGAATCTCTTCGTCCACACCGACATCCGGCGCGGCATTAACCCTAGTCGCGAACCCCACCACCGCCGCCGCTGCTCCGACTCCAGCCTCGGCCGTCTCCTCCCCCTCCTCCAGCTCCCTCTCCTTCTGCGCCTTCTCGCTTTCCAACTTGCGCTTGACGGCGACGGGCACGAACGCCGCGGCCTCCTTGCGCAGATCTCGCAGGATCGGCGCGGACTCGTATGTGGTCTTTGCCGGTGGTGGTGGTGGAAGAGCGGTGCCCGATAGCGGCGGCAGTGGGCCGGGGGGCATCGGGATGTCTGCGACGGAGGAGGCGATGGAGTCGTCTGTAAGGTTCAGCACTCGCTTCAAAAAAATGGGGGGGGGTGGTATGGGAGAGAGAAAATCAAAAACAATACCGGAATCGCTCGCGTCCCCGCCGTCCGCCCTCGCCGTCTCCCCACGTCCCAGTCGCATGTCCCTTCGCCGTCCCCTCCAATCCCCGTCTCCACCCCCCCCACCACCGCCTTTACTATCGCCCTCCGCGCCGCTGCCACCGCCCTCCTCCCCCCGCCCGCGCTTCTTCGTCGGCTCCTTGTCCTCGATCCCCATCGCTTTCCTCGCCTTCCTCACCGCCGCGAGATCCCGCTCCAGATCTGCCAGCGTCTTCTTGTTGTGCGCGGTGGCATGGCCGGCTTCTATCGCCTCGCGAAGCTCGTCGACCTGTCGTTGTAGCCGGTTCGGGTTGCGTCGGGATAGTTTCTCGGTCCGTTCCTTGAGTTGTGTGGCTTTGGACTTTTTGATGGCTTTGGCCTTTTCCGCTTTATGGTAGGCTTGCATTGTTTTTTTTGCGTGTGCACCTACTGTGAGAGTATATGGCGTTGTGGCGTGGTTATTGCGCGAAGAGATTCGAGCTCGAGGTGAGTACGTGTGACAGTCACGTGATCGTGTTTATCAATACTTACTCTATGTACCTACATATGCTATATCCTCACAAAATTCACATACGTGTCAACTTTTACAGGACCGGGCACTTGTGTCATCTGTTGGTATTTACGAGCATCAATCGTACGCAAAGCAAAGGTAATCAAGGCAGACGCAACACCCAAAGAGGAAAAGATATTAATGAATTTGCGCCCAACACACCGCGATCCCAGAGACGAGCCAGTAAGAATGCTCAAGACCAGTATCAGAAAGAAAAGAGACTTGTATCATTCAGAAGAAAGGCGCAGAACTAGTCGGCCCCTTCCTCATAAGCCCATCCCCCCCCCACCTACTACCCAGCTTTTCCTCCCCATGTTTTTTTCGCTTCCTACAATGCAAGACCCATCCATTGTATTGAGAGAAGAAACATGACATCTAAGTGTTCATGTACGTGCTCGCATCGATGCCGCCCTCTGGGAAGGGGTCCAGGCTGACTTCGAATCGTTCCATGATCTTGTCCAGCACCTCAGCGTCCTCCTTGGAAGAGACGAACGAGATGCTGAGTCCCTTGGTTCCGAAACGACCGGCACGTCCGACTCTGTGCAGGTACGAGTCTGGGTCCGCCGGAAGATCGTAGTTGATAGCAAGGTTAATGCGTTCGATATCGATACCACGCCCGAAGACATCGGTCGCGACGCAAATTCGCTTGTTGAATTCCTTGAACTGCTTGTAGCGAGCGATGCTGTTGCAAATGTCAGCACGATCATGGACGATGTGTAGGAATTAGTGGCTAGACATACCGTTCCTCCTGGGGGATCCCACTATGGACAGCAATGCTTGGGAAGTTGCACTCAGTCAACAGTCTGTTCAGCTCCGTCGCACGCATAGTGCTCTTGACGAAGATGATGACCTGGTTGAACTCTAACTGGTCGAGTAGATCGTTGAGCTTGCGATTTTTCTCCTTCTCGTCAAGCTTCACGTAATATTGCTGAAGACCGTGCAGGGTGAGCTTGGTCTCGTCGTCCACGTAGATCTCGAGAGGAGACTGCATGAACTTCTTGCAGATCGGTCGGATCTCTTGGGAAAGAGTAGCCGAAAACATCATGACCTGCTTTTGCTGGGGGGTTGCACGAAAGATTTCTTGCACATCACGGCGCATGTCTGAAGAATTCGCTTATTAAAAATTTCCTACCGGACACCGGGGCGAAAAGACATACCGATCTGATCCAACATCTTATCACACTCATCCAGAACAAAGACCTTGACACTTCCCAATCGCAAATGTTTATCCCGAACAAGCGCATTAAGACGTCCAGGGGTTGCGACGATGATGTGAGGATGCTGATCCTTGTTCTTGAGGATATCGACGTCTTTCTGCATCGGCGTGCCTCCATAGAAGACCGAAGTCCTCACGTCGGGCATGTACTTACTGAACCGCGCGTACTCATTCTTGATCTGGTATGCCAACTCTCGCGTGTGGCACATTACCAGGACGGACGTCTCTCCGGGAACCGGATCGACTTGCTGAAGCGTCGTAAGAACAAAGACCGCGGTCTTGCCGAGACCGGACTTTGCCTGGCACAGGACATCGGTTCCAAGAATCGACTGAGGAATGCACACTTGCTGGACTGAACCGAAGAGATGTTAACGGACGCTCCCGAATCGACGATGGCTTGAAGTAAAAGAGTAAAAAGCAAAAAGCGCATGCCCGTGCAAGATATCGATTGCAGATTGCGTCAATCTCTGTTTTCCGTCTCCGTGATGTCTTCTCCGTGGTATTTGCTTTTGCATGGACCTTTCGAACAACCCGCTCGATGCCCGGCCATTTTCCCGCACTGCAATAGGCGTGTCCCAAACTCCATCGCCCCGAGAGCAGATGCAATGGCATCCAAAGTGCACCAGGGTAGAGAGGGACATGTGCTGGTACCATCGTTGATTTTTCCATCGGACCAAGGGTGAAGGTTGATTTGCAATGAAACCCCGACGGCGCAAACCCTCCACGTGGCAGTGAAAGGAAGTTACGACCATAAAGGCACAGTAATCGCAGCGTTCCTCAAACCACATAAGTTCCGTAGTAAGTTGTACGGCCCCCAACCCACGACCGAAATGAGATAGAGCGACCACGGAGACGGATAGATAGACGAGAAGACGAGCAACTCAGATGACGACGGCCGGAAGCGCATAATTGGGGGGTAGAGGTATGACAAAGGAGGGTATTTTGATTTTGAATCTTTCAAGATCTAGGGAGGAAAATAACTGACCCTCGGACGGATGCTCGAAACCGCAGTCGACAATAGCTCTGAGTAGCTCGGGCTTCAAGAGGAAGTCGCGGAAACCAGTCGAGTGGATACCGACGTATGATCCTTTCTTGTCAGCGGCTTGGGTACCGCTTGCCGACGCGTCGCCTGCCTTTTTCGATGCATCGCCATTAGCGGCGGGAGCCTCCTTAGACTCGATGGCCTCGTCATCAGAGTAATCGATGAGATCTTCTTCTCCAGACATGGTGATTATTGCGTTTCTGAGTAGTTGTTTTTGATGTAGCGATGGATGTGAGCTTCGTCGAGTCGGTTAAGCGAGACGCGCTGACAGTTTAAGTTGTTGGTTACGGGCAAGAAACCGAAATGGTGGAGGAAAAAGGTGAAGTGAGGGGGTGGGAGGGTCGGAGTGTAAGGGAGAGAAGGGAGAGTGTGGGTACGAATAAGTGAGGTGCTGTTTTGTTGTGTGGTTGTTTTTTAGGGCAAATTTCTGAAGCTGATGATGTTGAGGATAAGCGGGAGTGGGAGAGAGAGAGAAAGAAGTGAGAAGTGTGAGAGATGAGACTGCCAAGCCAGGGGCGGGTCTTGTTGTCAAGAGCAAGACAACAACGAAGGAGAATGATACATAACAACGGAATGTACGAGAGCAATCGATGGCATCATTCCAAGGTATTTAATCCGATATATAGTCTGCAAAACAAATCCTGCGTTCTTTTGAAGTGTGTCTATACATAACTATGTTCTAGCCTATTAAGCAAATTTGTTTGCTGCCTAGCAAATACCAGTAGGTAGTGACTGGCCCACCTGACAAAATAGAAAGTAGCTATGTCAGCCCACCCACCAAATAGAAAAGTTGGGAAGACTGCGCCGAAGTCGGTCGAGGCACAACTCTAGACCTATGTACTTCCATAATTCTCGACCCACACCCACCACCAGTCATCAATCACCACCACACCCCATCAACACACCGCCTCCGGATCTCCCCCTGATGGAGAGCCTGCTAACTACCGGCAATCTTTATGCTCTCTTTTTTTCAACGAATTTGAGCGATGGATGCAACAATAAAAGAGCCACGTATGAGTACCCCCGGAGGCAAACTGATGCTAATGGTGGTTTTTAGTGGTGATTAACTCATGGGAAACGCACTCGGTACATGGATTGGATCCGTCGTCTGGAGGTCACGCCTGCTGCTGGTCTCGCTTAACGGAATCTCTGGAACTAAGAACATGATACACAAGGGAACTACACAATCAAGAAGGACGATCAGCTATATCATGTGCTAGCTGTGAAAGAACGGAAGAGGGGACATATAGAGCGCAAAGTTAGCTGTAGGACCGAGATTTTCGACCACAAACGAAGTGTCCAATTGCAACTTAAGCATGCGGGTGCCAACAAAGTCACGCAGACTGTCATGGATCGATGAAGAACAAGGTGAAATGTTCGGTACATTGCCTCGCAACTAAGTTCAACCGTGGAAACATCTCCCGATCAGAAGACAGCACTGAAGTCGCTTGGGAACGCGCCGTCGCGGAGCCCTTTTCAACCACCAGTGAGCGGGCAAGCTGACTTACTAGTATACACAGAAGATGTCCGGGAGCGTTCAGGTACTGGTGGCCCAGAAGCTCCCCTATTTGACAAGAGAATACGGGAATGCGGGCCACCGGCGAGGACAATGCAGAGGATATGGCGGGAGGCCGAACATTAAGATCGGAAAGGGTCAGGGGTAGTAGATAGGTGGGTAGAATACTACATTTGTGCTGCACTCTTGAACTCGGTCGGATAGAAAATCATTTTTATATACGGGGCGGAGCGGATGGGGTGTGGTCTATTTTCTATTTCCTATCTCCTGGGTGGTCCAGTCTGCGGATAAAAACTTGTGTTCTATGTATTCGGTTGGTTGACCGACATAGTTTCTATGTAGTCTGCCGGCCCATACACTGATGGCACGCCTGTCGGCCCATTTATAAATGGGAAATTTCCCAGTGCTAGAATACGCCATGCACATACCACAGTCTCGTCATAGAAAAGCACTCGGAACCATTTCTTCAAGAATTGCCCGCAATAGAAGCCCCAGCAGAGGAGACAACTGCCAGCCTCGCGGCGGGGGGCAAAGCTCGGCGGGTAGAAGGCCGGGTCGCTGGCAGGAATTACAGGTTGTCACCAACGGCCAGACGGGGCGGTGGCCAGTACCTGAAATGGACGGGGAACCAGCCCTCAGACAAGTGCTGGTGGTACCCGTATAAGACCTAGACATGGGAGCACGCCTTCAAAAACTGCCCCCACTGGAAGGTACAGCAGATTCTGTGGGCGAAGGTTTGGAAGGAGACCAGGAGGGAGAAGGACCGGTTCGGGATCCGGGGCCTCCTCGCCAATGCCAGGTGCACCCAGGCGGTCCTGGACTCCACTCCAACACGGATGTGAGGAGGTGAGTACCGAACCCGGCTGAGGAAGACGCCCAGAGCGAGGCGTCGGAGTGGGAGCTCGGGGAACGGGGAAGAGAGGGAGGAGGAGAAGAGGCTGGAGGCCGAGGAGGTAGGGATTGAGGTTAAGGAACGGTTACAGCTTTTCTCCACACTTCCTCATGGCCTCAGCAGAAGTGTATTGAGGTGGTTTCTTTAGCCTTTCCTTTTATCTCTCCTTTGTTATTTCTCGGTGCGTTCTACAATCTTAGGACGGGCGGAGGGCAGGAGAGCCACAACGAGCCGTAAGGACAATGGGGAAAAGTGTATATTGCCACAATCCAGTTAGGCCGCATGCAATCGCTGAGTAAACGAGGACGGGTCATGATTCGGGATAGACGGGGTTCAGCCTTCTATGAAGATATCATCTACGTCGGAACAGCACATACGACAGCTGGTCTACACAAAAAGCAATCATCAAATACATAATATATCGATATAAACTTAACAGCAATAGTTACACTCCTGTCCCGTACTTTATATCTTTGCAAACGCAGGCTGTCGCAGAAAACTAGGTTCCCTCGCCGCATCATCGGGAAGACCACAAACGGTCCTGAAATCCCCCGCCATACGGCCCCTCGCATCGATGTACTCCGCAAACTCTTCCAGTTCACAGGAGCTACCAGGTCCGTTGGCACAGGTAGGAAGTGATACGACACCGTCGTTGACGATAATGCGTACGAACTTTCTATCTGCACAGGTGAGGCGCTCGAAGAGAATACGGCCACCCATAGGCGTAACCTGGCTCGTCTTCCACTTCCTGTCGTTCACGATGTGAGTGACCGGCAGATCCTGCTCGTCTTCGAAAAGGCCGAGGGAGGCGAGCATAGGGACAATGTCTCCGTCGTGCACGAAGCTGAAATATAGTGGACCGGCGGATTGCGGGCCCTCGACGAGAAGGTTTTTGGTCGCGTTGAGCCAGAGGTGGCCCATGGCACGGGAATAGGGGGTGCCAGGACCTGCTCGGTAAAAGTGGATTATGTCGCGTGCGTACTCAAAGGCGCGCCATTCGGAGTGCGTGAAGACGGTGCACCAAGGGCTCCAGCCACGGACAGTCGTCTCGAAACCGCACAATTCTTGCATACTGTAGATTTCTGAGTCTGGAAACAAGTCAGTGGACGCGAATGAAGGGCTAGGGTGATGGGGGTGGACCGGTGAAGTTGTAGCCTGGATTTTCGATTGAGAGGCGGGTGGAAATTGCGGGGAGATATGTGCTTCGGTATTTCGCGAGCATGGTGTAACCATTATCATGGCCCTTCTCCACATCCTCCACGTAATTCTTGCAAGTATCACTACTAGCGTCAAGTTCTGCGGTGGCAGTGCGTGCAGGGGGCGTACCCAGGTGTCAATGTATCGCCTCCTCTATCCTCCGCCTCACTGACAACGATCACTTTTGCAAGTTTGCTTTCGAGTCCGAAGAAGCCTGCTGAGAAGTGGCGTGCAGTATCGATCACTCGGCCGGACTCACTAGCCCAGAGATGTGTCACATTCGGGGAACTGGAGTTCCAGAGATGATTGTAGCGCGTCCCTAGTTTCACACCTGTTGTGAAGGCTTCGAGGACTCCCGCATACGGTCCGGTGGTGGTTAGCTGCTCAAAGTGCTGGTTCGGAGCTGCAAGAGTCAGACCGACGTAGAGAACAAGATGGAGGAGGTGGAAAGACAATTTGTAAAGTATTCCCATGAGTTGACGAACTCGAGGGCACCAGTGAAAGGCTTTCTTGTAGCTTTGATGCGGTCAAGCATTTGAAGCATGCCTGTAGCCATCCGGCGTTTGTGTCAACTGCTGTGTGGCCTCATCTCAGAAGGGAGAGAATACGGGTGCCTGCGCTTTTGGTTGGGTATCTTTCGGCATGTCGGGACAGCTACATGTACAGTCGCGAGCTTAGTTTTCGGGCTCGGTGAAGCTGGTGATCGTGATGGGTGAATACCATGTGCACCATGTCCACTTCGCACCCATCCGGGGCTCGAATCCCGCCTTCTACCACGTCGTCGATCTTCTCGATCCAGGGCCCATTGCCACCGAGGTGGTAGAGGATATTCCACTCATCCTTCCTACACCCAGCCTGCGAGCTGCCCGCTTGATAGTCTGGCTCACCCCACCAGACCTGATGCTGTGCCGGTAGGTACGAAGGTACGAGTTGTTGAATGTTCAACCTACCGCCAGGAAGGGTTAACGATTGTGACGGGCCGAAAAGGAAAACAGCAGTTGCGAGGAGAGAAATCATAGCAGAGATCGCGAAGAGGAATATGCCCATGCACTGGAGCAAACAGTGCAGCAGGCGACGCGGAGACCAGATCATGCGCCGAGTTTAGTGACTTGACGTGTCCAAGGGTTTCTGGTAACACGCCAGTACATACTCTATGTAGTTAGAGGACACGCTTACCCGGATCAAGAAGAATGATGTGGATTACGTAAGAGTGTAGTCGAACCTGCTAGTTAGTCGAACCATATTCTTTTTTCGGGGCGCCAAGATGACGCTAGCACACTAGCGTATCCTAGATACGCATGGGGAGCCCAGGCATACATACTTCTTAGTCGTCGTGCGACAAAATCCATCGCCAAAAAGTCGTGCCTCACCACCATTACGAATTATAAGCGCGGATAAGCACTAGTCTATATTAGGTGCGTACTAAGCCAGATATAATTAAATGAGTGAGTGGTTATGACTAAGTTGTATGAGGGAAAAAAGTCGTGCCTCACCCTCCGTCCACCCACTCAATATTTCGTCGCCGCTCCTCCAGCATCAATGACAGCTTGTAATCTCTCAGGCATGCTCTCTACCAATGCATCTAGCCTTTCCTCTGTAATAACCCGAGCCCAACACACAGCTAAATACAATTGTAAAACTTCAACATCCGCTGCTCGTCCCCATATCTCTCCCAACTCCGTCTCTACATCTCCCCAGCAAGCCTCTATTGGATTGAGATCTGGAGACTCAGCCGGCCATTCAAAGGTCTCCATCCTGTTCAACTCTCTGTAGGCTTTGGCATACCCTTTATGCCCTGGAGCGTTATCCTCTTGCACAATAGCCCACCCGTATTCCTCGCAACACTGATGCCAGAACGGCACGAGAGCAGGTTCAGGGGTCGTTCGTACATGAGCTTCGCTCTGCCGGGAACGAAGATAAGATCAGACTTTGTTGTACCATAGAAGGCCCCCCAAACCATCTTACTCTTCCGTCCCGAGTGAAACTTTAAATCGACGCAGTCGGGGTGATATTCTTCATCTGCTTTCCGGATGACCCATGGACGATGACCGAAACCTGCCATTGAGAAGGAGGATTCATCCGTCCAGATAACTCTCTTCCACTCCTCTTTAGTCCAATGCAGTCTGGCTTGACACCAAGCAACCCGTTTCGGTTTGTTGTTCAGTTTTACGTTGAACTTCGTTCTTGGTACACGTTTGTGATATCCCAATGAAATCATCACATTTCGCACAGTCTTCGGATCACAGGCGTATTCCATCTCTATGCAGATTGCCTCCCAGCTCAGACGTCGAGTACGGGAGTCGCGGGTAATAATAAAAGGCAACGAGACGCGCTTTCTCTTCATCGTCGAATATTGGAGGACTGCCGGTTCGTTTCCGGTTCGAAGGAGTGCTATACCGGTTATAGCGGTGATAAATTCTTGAGGCCGTTCGAGGATCGATCCGGAGCTCTCTTCCTATTTGCCTCCGGCTCCATCTGGCATTTTCACGTAATGAAATAACACGCATCCGTTCGTCCCGGGTGGTTTCTCGGTGCCTCGCTCCGGCTGCCGGATCACGGACTCCCTTCTGCTTCATGGCCGAATTTTTCGTGTAATGATAACTTCACGTAACTTAACGATGACTTTTGATGGCGGACGGGAGGCAGACGGGCGGCGGGTAGTTTGACGATGTTGATGAAGTTCAATGTTAGCCCCTATTCACAGCTCCTCGCCATGCCAACCCCCCCTGTCCACCAAGCAGCCACTACTAAGCGCCGTTAATGGTGGTGAGGCACCACTGTGTTCCCCCAGAGGGACATGAGAGATCACCCAAGTTTTGACTCTTTGGGGGTAGTACAGAGCTAGTGTGGTTGTTAGCTAAGTAGCGTGGTTGCTAAAAAGGAGGGCTTCCTTCCTGTTCCCCACGCAACCTCCATGTTGCTCAATACAGAACTTGGTTTGTTGCACATCTCGTCTTGTCCCGTGTCTCGACCGTCTCGACCTCGCCACCGTACTGTCTCCCTTGTGCCGCTGCCATCGACTTGCCTCTTACGACCCCCCCGCCCCGCCATCATGCCGCCGCGTCCACGACTCCAGCTGTCGGCCCTTCCCTTGCCATCGGCGTATCTCTTCTCGGCAGTCAAAACGTCGCTGTTCGCCTGCATCCAGACCCGATCATATGCCGTCCCACAGAAGAAGCCTGCTGGCACCAAGAAGTCGAAAACAACACGCACGAACTTCAAGCCCAGCGATATCTCGTCCATTGATCAGTTTTCACTCGTCGATGCGATAAGATACATTCGTGCATTTGAAGTGGGCCGCGATCCCGTCGCTACTAAGTACGAACTCCACGTCAAGCTCCGTACGGCAAAGAGTGGCCCCACTATCAAGAGCCGGATTCGTCTGCCCAAGCCTGTCAAGACTGATCTGCGGATCTGCGTTATTGCGACGGGGAAGCAAGCAGAGGCGGCCAAAGCGGCAGGTGCCGTGCTTGTGGGGACAGACGATGTGTTTGAGAAGGTATGGTGGGGTGGAGTAAACACCGCGACGCATTATTGAGCTCTCTACTGACATGCACCTACAGATCCAGAAGGGCGAGATGAATTTCAACCGGGTTATCTGCCACGATGCATCTTTCGCGGAGCTGACTAAGGCAAAGTTGGGTCGCATTCTTGGTCCTAAGGGGATGATGCCTTCGCAGAAGATTGGAACCGTGGTTCCTAACGTCGCCTCGGCCATGAAGGAGCTCATAGGAAAGTCGGATTATCGTGAGCGTATGGGCGTCATTAGATTGGCGATCGGACAGCTTGCGTTTACGGAGGCGGAGCTGCAAAAGAACATTAAGGCGTTCATCGAACAGCTGAAGAAGGAATTTGGAGCCATCAGTTTCCGCTCCGACAAGAGCATAAACGAGGTCGTGCTTAGTTCATCGAATTCGGCCGGGTTCAGCCTTAGCGGAGAGTTCAAGAACGTGGCCGTCGAGTCCGTGCCTACACCGGCAGAGATGGGAGTCTTGATGGAAGATTTGCCGACGCCGATGCCGGTACAACTGGCGGCATAGTGTTTGGGAGAAACTGTAAACGGAACAGCAATTGTACAATATCTTGAGTATCAAGACCATATATGTGGGTGGACAGTTCACATGGGACTACTCTCTCCCTCCCTCGGTCCTTGTTCCATATCCCTCTCGGGAATGTGCACGTGACCCATAAAATATTGCAGCAAAAAGAAACAAGTGTGTGGCTGGTGCAGAAGGCGCAGGTCAGTCGCAGGTTCTGGCGCCCGGCAACATGGGGTACTTAAGTAATTACTACTCCGATCCTCCGTCTGATTTGGCGTGTCTTCTGCTTATAGCTAAGTATTTGTCCGGAGTGGCGATGGATTTGATCTTTGAATGAAGGCTGTAGGACGGGCCAGTACAGCCGCTTTACCTTCGCCGCCCTTCAGTATGTAGGCGCTCTAGGTCTGTCTAGATGTGCGCCAAAATCTCTATACGCCCGTTTCTTTTCACGCAGGCTGATCTTCAGTTCTTCTGTGTTGTCCCAAACAGTTACGGGAAAAATAGGAAAAAGTAGATAACAAGGGAAGAAAAAATGGGATACATATGTATCTATGAATCTGAATTCTAAACATGGGGTACTTACTATTTCGAGCTCTTTCATACAAAAAATACAATCCATTAGATACCAAAACTTGAGACCCATCCTCGTACATACCTAGGTAGGTAGGTATGTACCTATATGTTAGGTACATCTCAAGCTTTCCTCTTTTTAAATTTATGGTTCGCTTTGTTGTGGGCGTGTGCCTAAATGTATCTAGCGCATTTTAATTCTCAAGGTGTCGCCCACCCCGCCGACTTCCGCCGTTGCCTTCAAAAACCCCATCCGAACTTTCTCTCTCCTCTTCTCTTACAACCACCACCCCAAGAACTCTTTCACATCACTCGTCCCTTTGAAGTTCGACCGCACTTTACCAACTCTAAAGCTCGCACTTAGCTCTTGAAAGAGTCAAACTCGTCAGAAAGATCAGACAATCCCCCTCTTTCTCGACCACCAAACCCCAACAAAACCCGAACGCAGTGCACCATCGTTGTTCATGAATCTTTCCCCAACCGCACTTTCATCAAAGATTCTTTTTCGCCTCATACGGCCTCTCATACATCAGAGTAAACGGCACAGCAACAAACGTTCCGAGTTTACCTAAAGCATCCGTTTCGATCGAATACTACGTACCACGAACCGTTCTCTTACCAGCTCTTTATTTCCTCGCCTTGTTCGCCACCACGCCGCCGCTTTCAAGGAGAACTTTTTTCTTCTCTCGCCGTCGGTCCAAAACACGGGAGACAGAACAACAGCGACGCTGATTTGGTTCATGCTGCTTACTTCTGTATCCTTCAACTTCGTCTTTGACCGCCAACTACTCCGTTGAAAACAAGTCCAAGAGTCCAAGCACCTTTTCACAAACCGCAGCAATCATGGTTACTATCAACATTCGTCGTGATGTCGCCGATCCCTTCTACCGCTACAAGATGGAGGGTATCCAGTCGAAGATTGAGGGAAAGGGTAACGGGATCAAGTCCGTCATCGTGAACTTGAGCAGCATTGCTCACTCTCTCAGTCGTGACCCGGCTTGTAAGCACTTATCCAATTTTGCACTGCAAACTTAGCATGTGACTAACGCCTATCCCAGATGTGGTCAAGTTCTTCGGTTTCGAGCTGGGTGCTCAGGTCACCGCCAACCCTTCGGACGACCGTTATATCATTAACGGAGCTCATGACGCCCCAAAGCTTCAGGACTCGCTTGATGGCTTTATCAACAAGTTCGTTCTCTGTCTCAAGTGCAAGAACCCTGAAACCGACTTGATCGTCAGCAAGGACGGCAACATCATCCGCGACTGCAAGGCCTGCGGCCAAAGCAGCGATGTTGACCTGCGTCACAAGTTGTCTGGCTACATCGTCAAGAACCCACCTAAGAAGAAGAAGAGCAAGTCTTCTAGCAAGGGCAAGAAGGGCAAGAAGGGTGATGAAGGCAGCTCCCCCAAGGACTCTGGCTCTGAAGATCCGGAGGATATGGGCATCGACGGTGCTTCTGACGATGAGCTCACCAAGCGGATCAGGGCCGAGGCGAAGGAACTCCCGACTCACAACGGCGACAACGGTATCCTCAAGGATGACGATTGGGCGGTCGACATGTCCGAGGAGGCGATCAAGGCGCGTGCTCAGAGTCTCCCCGACGACCTCAAGAAAGCTCTCGTTATCGAGGGTGAAGATGAGGGCGAGGACACCCCGTACGACGTTCTCGGAAAGTGGATCGTTTCTGAGAAGAACGAGAACGACGGCACGATCAACGACGTCAAGGTGTACCAGAAAGCTGTAGAGCTTGGCATCGAGAAGAAGCACCGCACCCTTCAAGTTCTCGCCCAGACCCTCTTCGACGGCAACATCATCAAGAAGAACCAAATCAAGGAGCATAGTGGTCTCCTCAAGAAGATGATTACTTCCGACCGTCACGAGAAGGCCCTCCTCGGTGGAACTGAGCGCTTCGTCGGTACCGAGCACCCTGAGCTCATTAATGCCATCCCTAGCATCCTCATGGTGTACTACGAACACGAGCTTGCCAGCGAGGAGACTATTACTGCCTGGGGCACTAAGGCAAGCAAGAAATACGTTGATGTCCAGATTTCCAAGGAGGTCCGTAGGGCTGCCGGGCCGTTCTTGAAGTGGCTTGAGGAGGCCGATGCCGAATCTGAAGAGGAAGACGACGATGAGGACGATGAGTAAATGGCGAGAAGTCGGATACCATAGTTTATATGGCATAAACGCGTTATGATGGGGATGATTGATGGGGTAGGGTAATGTAGGAGCGACGCCTCTGTCCTGTTCGTTACGTTTTGCTTTTACGATGAGTCAGTGTTCTTTACTTTACTCAGATGCGCTACCGAATTTTCGGTCAACTTTTGGTTCATACTGCTCCTATTCCACGTGACATTTTGTACTCGACAAACCGACCAAGCGAGATGGTTAAGCAAAAGTAGAGTGAAATCAACATCATGTTACACTAGAAGCCCCTATCACACTTTTCTAGTGTATCATCAAGCAAATAGGCATCACGAATAAAACGAAAACCCCTACGCCTCCATCTTCACCCATATCCCCCCCCTGTTCGCCGCCGCCAAGAGCATATTAGTTCTGCAACTCGACGTAGTTTGCCGGCTGCGCCACGTATTAGTCATCCTTCGATGTGGTCATCAGGAGAAAAACTTACGAACAGGCCCTCCTTGCCCTTATAGTAGCCGTGCCACCAGTCGTCGTCAGGGAACTGCACATCCTCGATGATCGCGCCATCTGGGAAGGAAAGTTCGTTTTCTTCGGTAGCCTCGTAGTCGTAAATTGCCAGTGCGGTTTTTCTCTTAGCTAGGGCGGGCGTCTGGGGAGAGAGCGGGGGTGAGGGTGAGCGCGCGACTGCGGCTTCGGCGGCTCTGGCAGGCATGAGTTCAACGTAGTTGCTGGGGAAAAGACCTTCCTGTCCGAGGGCGTTGATGCCGCGCCACCAGTCCTGTAATCTGTGTCAGCGAGTGTAAACGGGTATGCGCGTTGTGACGGGAGGAACGCACATCGTCGACCATGTCGATGTTGGTTACTACTTGGCCTTCGACAAGGTTAATCTCGTTCTCCTCGTCGGCAGTATAATCGTAGAGGACCACAGCGCGCTGTTCGCCGGCAATACCACCACTGGGGCGCACGGGAGCATCGCCGGTAAGCTCGGATTCCTTAGGGACCATGTTGCTGAGATTGGCGACGGGGATAGCGGCGGCGGGCTCCTCGGGTTTAGTGACGAGAGTGTCATCATCCGTGCGGGCCACTGGCATTGCGATGCGGACTGGGCTATGGGGCACCTCAATCTCTGGAGTTGGGGGAGTCGGAGAACGTGGCTGTTGGGGAGGCAGTGGGATATCGGAATGTTGAACGACAGGGACTTCATCTTCTTTCTCGCTAGAGCGGAATGGAAGACCTGGCATTGGGACTCCGAAGGAAGGACGGGAAGATGTGTCTACTGGGGGTGGGGGTGGGGCCCCACGGTCGCCTGTGGTGGCGGGGGAGAAGCCTGCGGGCCGTTGAGGGGAACTGGGAGTCGGTGCTCCCATCGGGGCGGCACCAGAGAAGCGGTTCCTTAAAGCATTGATACCGGTACTGGAACTGGTAGCCTCCTCCTCGTGGTGCTGACTGGATGTACTAGCGCCAGTGTAGGGGGGACTGATGTGCTGCTGTCCGGTGGTCGCCGGCGAGAGATTTGGAGGAGTGCTTGCACCGGAAAGTCCACGCTCTCTAGCCTTCCTTTCGGCCCAGATTTGTGCAGGGGATTTGGTGATGCCGGACTTGTTGATACCAACAACTGATACAGGTGCAACTGTGCTAGCACCGAAGCCGCCAGGAGTGAGTGGCTTGGTTCCATAGCTTGGTGCACCAGGTCCGAACTGCTTGGCCAATTTCGGCTTTGGCAGGGAGGTCAAACGCTCACTCTGAGAGCTCTGGGAGAAGGCACTGGCCCGTTGAGACACTGATGCTGTTGGCGTGGGCTCGGGCGCCGGACGTGCGGGGGCTGCTTTTCTGATGGAGCTGACATCAACAGGCGTGTAGGAGCCCTTGACCGGCTCTGGCCGCTCCTCCTTGTAGCCCTTTTTCAGAGCTGCAATATCGATCTCTCCAATCGGCTGGTATCCACCCTTGACAATGTCGCCTTGGTTATCTGAAGGTTTTGAGTAACCGGATGTGGTAGATGTTGGCTGAGAACGGAGCTCATTAATGTCTACCTTCGTAGGTTTGTAGGCGGACTGCACTTTCTCGAGCTGGCTTCGAGTGACCGGCGGTGCGTCTGCTCCCCATCCATCGGCATCCACTTTCTCATCCCGGCGAGCCGGAGCTCTAGAGCCAACGGGTAGCATTCCACCCATGACGCGTGTGGGCTGAAACACGGGCTTCGTAGCGATCGGCGGTTTTGCCGCGGTTGGGGAAGGCATATTGGACGAAGATGATGAGTATTTGGCGCCTGACGCATCAGCAACCTTTTGGATTATCGCTTCAGGAGAGAGGTCAGAATCTGATCTAGCGGTCACTTGGACATGATAGCCCTAGCAACGAGAATCAATCAGCAGGAGGATCTGAGCGGGGCGTGGGTTGAGCGGCATTGGCTTACGTGAAGCACTTTCGTCACTGCGTTTAGATGGCCTGTGAAATAGCCCTTGACTCTCTCAGGGACACCTTCGCCACACTGGAGATCAGGAGTTGATTGTCAGTTGAACCGTGGACATTTGTAGCGCAGCACGTGGAAAGGATATCGCACCCAGCAGATCAGAACGAACTTGGGTAGTCCTGAGTTCGGATCCTTGACTTTGACAAAAGCGAATTGAACCTTTCCATCGTTGAACTCCTCTATTAACTCCTCCAACTCGCCATCTGCAACGCGACAAGATATCATCAAAGGCGTTAGTTTTCCCTCCTCGAATGAGGTGCGATGTGATTTAGAACTTCTACACACCTCCGGCAGAGTGCACCTTGAGAGTGCTAGCTTTCGCAGAGCTCTGAACAAAAGCATTCTGCAGTGGCGCCGATACCGAGAAGACGGCCCACTGAGCGTACGTTGGCGAGGGTTTGTTGGGAGCAGTGCTGGAAACGAGCTTCTGGTAGGCGCGACCTATTTCAGGGGAAATATCAAGTGACGACATACTGATTGTAAAGGGGCGTTGCAGTTATAAAACTCGATTCGAGGGGAATGGGGGATGAGAATATCGAACTCAGGGGTGGTTTCGCTGAAGGAGATTGTAGATTTGGATGAGAAATAGATTACTGCTGTGGCGGTAGAGAGGTAATATGTGGAGTCAGAAGTAGGAGGCGGGATTTTGGTTTGACGGTCTTGTTCGGTCTCCCGATGCCGGTGACGACGCCGGGCAGCAGCTCAATTCCCCTAATTTAGTGGGGCCGCCAAGAGATCATGATTCATGGCGCTGAGTTTGGTCCTGTCGTTTACCCGGTGGAGGACTGAAGTTTAGGGTCGAAATCTGGACGTCACGTGGATAATGCCAAGACGTTTCTTTGTTCCCCTCCCACTTGGTGGGAGCTCAGTGGTTGCAGCAAGCCCAAAGCTCCTCAGTGCAAGCTCAGCTGAACGGGTTCTGCTGTGAGTTAGATGCATCTTCAGCACGCACAATTCGACAACCAACCCAACAACCACCCTCGGCTCTGAAGTCGCCACGAGAACTCGGGCAAATTTAACTACCGAATTTAAAGGTTATTGGCAAGCCGAACGCAATAATCTACCCCCATCACCATCACAGCAGAAAGCGAAAACGGCCGGCAGCTTCTGTTCGCGACACGGTCCGAGGTTCCTCCGGACACTTTCAGATTACCCTGCTGGCTCGTCGGGCTCGGGTCAGTAGAGGTGTGATTCGGACGGCAAATTGACTGTTCGGCATTCGTGAGGATCGCGTCGATGTCACTGGCTGATAATTCAGTGATGGAGGACCCCGTCGACGAAGCAATGGAGCTGCAACAGGATGAAGATTACTTTTCGGCAGGTGGCGACGGAGATGACATGTTTTCCAACCAGTCTTACGCAAACCAGGTCGAACCCTCAGACGACATGCAGACAGATGCACTTCACAAATCCAAGAACCTGACTGATCTGCCGGAATGGGGATGGGAAAAAATATTGCGACATCTTCATCCGTTAGAACTAGCCCAATTGCAACAGTGCTCCCAGCGCCTCAACATGTTTGTTCAGAAAGATGTGGTTTGGCGACGGAGCAGGAGTATCCATTTACCAGAGCTTCCCAAGCCCGCATTTGGCCTGACTGAACGAGAGATGTTTCGGCTCATATTTGCGAGGAGGTGCCTGGTCTGCGAGAGCCACAGCGACGTCAAAACATATTGGCCCTTTCGAACCAGATGCTGCAAGCAGTGCTTGTTGGACAATACTACTAAAGTAAGAATCTACTATTGTGAGTAGGAAATTTGTTGATTCGATGCTGAATTACGTCTGCTATAGGAGTTTTCATTGGAACCTGGTGACAACCCATTTCCGGCAGAGCTGCTTGTTGGATTGGCATTTGGAATGGTGGATATGAAGTATAACTGGATCCCCGAGCCAAGCAGTTACCAAGAAAACATTGGAATCACGAAGATATACTGGAACAAAGATCTCGAGACCATCAGGCACCGTTACCAGGAAGTCAAAGAAATGCTAGCCTCAGAAGAGTGGCTGAAGGGACTGGAGTCGAAACGGAACTCCTTCATGCAAGATATTGAGAGGATGGAAAAGTTTGAGACGATGAGGTCGGCAGCTCTTGGCACAGTCAGTGACTTGTGGAAAAGCCTCCGTGCCGAAAACACACCGAATACCGGTACAATTGGTATGTTGCGGTTCTCTCCCAATATGTGTCGCTCCTGGGGATGCGTGATACCGCCCGACGATAGCGAACTGTGCAATATCTATTGCATAGATATAAGGGTATTGAGTTTACATTTGCTGACGACGTTGGTCAGAATTGGGGAATCAGCGACAGGATCCTGACGCAAATATGCAAGAGCCGGACGATTCAGGTGCGGTTGTCAATACTGCGAAGCAACGGGAGATTGAAGCACGCTGTAGGAAGCTCGATCCTCCATTGACACTGGAGGCGCTTGCACATTTGCCGTCATTTCAGGCGTCCATCGTCGATGACAACCCTTTGGATGAGGCTAGTTGGATGATGTTGGAAACCAGTCTGTCAAAGGAGCGACAAGCTCTTGGAGAACCTCGGAGCAATGCGGCAAACGAGAATAATGCGAAGACTGAGTCTCATTTCAGCGGCAACTCCTCGAACGCCTACCTAGACCGGGATGAACATCCTAGCAGCGTGCAGCTTTCGAACCGCACGAAGCTGTTTGCAATTGCTGATGACGCCATTGAGAATTGGAAGGGTACCCTTACGATGGAAAGCGCACCTGCCTTTGCTGCTCATGTTCTCTGTTATTGTGGCGAGCAGCTTTATGCGGATAAATCCAGGACGAGGAAAATGGCCACTCTCGAAGACATGAAATGTGTCTACGATTCGAAGGTCAAGCCAAAGATATGTCAGTTCCGCACGAGGATCTTCCTATGCAGTGGTTGTCCAACAAATCCGAGATGGTGGAACTTTGAATCTTTGGTTCAACACTTTTGCGCGAAGCACGCCACCGGCGACCGTGGAAAATATCCGAAAGTCGACTGGAAAGCAGATTGGCCGAAAGTAGGACCGTTTCGGGCGGATCCTGAGAAATCGCTGTTGGAGTCGCCACTTGGCGAGCAGCCTGAGGGGGTTCCTCTTCATGCGCCTTCTGGACCAATGAGAGAGATGCATAGGTCTTCGTATACTCAGAAATGGTCGCAAGGCTTTGACCATATTCCCACCGCGCCCCGCCATGGACACATGCAGCAATACAATGGCGAAGCTCGTCAGAAACGCCTGGATACGTTAGCTAAGGACGCTAAAGATGCATGGGCCCTGCTTGCAAGTCTCAAAAATATCCCGTCGTCCATCCATATACACTTCGTCATCACAAGGACGGCTCGCAAATATCAGTCCAGATTCTCGCAAGCTATTCCTCTCGGCCTTTTCCTGGATGCATTGATTGAGAACCCTGCCATGAGTTCGATCAAGTACGGCGTTAAAGGATTGAAGTGTATAGAGTGCCATAGGCACCCGAGGAAGTCGCTAGATGGTGTCTCTAGGGCCGATAGGGTTTTTCCCATTGTGTCATTGCTTCAGCACTTTGAAACGGTTCACATCCTGAGAAACAAATCTGTGGTGCTTCCCGACTGGACGAGGGATATGGTCAGACTACCCCACCCGCGAATCATCTCCGAACTGGCCGATGCGGTAGGAAAGGACACCCGCCATCTTATCGAAGACATATTTCCTTGGGCTTTCGGCACTGCCGGTCGTGAGCGAACCGGAAACACGGTTGGTGGATTGGGGCCGGTATCCTCTGCCTTCCAAGGGATGAATCGCCGCACGGACCCGGTATCTCCTCGGAACCCGGGTTGGCAACATGCCTCACCAAGACACGGAGGCCCACCAGTAATCCGGGATCGTTCGGATCACAGACAGTTTACTGAAATTACCCGACAGTACAATAACCGTCGTGCTGAAGGATTCCCCCAAACCACATCCTCTGGCTATGTTGACCGTCCAAAACGCAGTCTGAACGATATGTATGATCATCAAAACAACGGTATGGCGAGGACGGAATATGTGAGGAGCAGAGATCCACATTCAATCGGAACCAACTCTCGCTACGAGGATCAACGACAACAGCCTATTGTGCAGGATGCTGGCGCCATGACCGGTGTCCGGCGCTTGCGACCCACTACTGCAGACTTCCTCGACCAGCAGTCCGCTCTGCGAGTCGAAAATACTCGGTATGATTACGAGCGCTACGCTGGACCTAGGGGATACGCTCCGAGCGAGAAACGTCAACGTATCCGCTCGCCGGACCGTCGCTACCCAGTGACCTTGTATCCAGACCCACGACCCGCATATCCACCCCCACCGCCCCCAGTAGCCCTCCCACCTCCACATGGATACGATTATTTCGTGCATGACCGTGCTACTGCTGCATACTACGCGCCCCCTCCCCCCCCATTGCCAAGGATGCCGCCACCTCCTGCAGCCGGCTACTACTACGCTGCGGGATCTGTTGCGCCGGGAGGCCAGGAATACGACGCGCCGCCTCCACCGTATGACGAACACCCTAGGTACCACAGACGTTAGTCCAGGCACCGTAACTCTACTAGAAGGGCGAAGTGAGAAGGGATGCACGGGCTGCTTTTTCGGTTGGAAGGTTTGGTTTCCGAGGTTGCGTGCTTAAGTTCTGCCATATTTCCGTATTCCGAGGATTCGCACCTGTCTGTTTTCATTCTGTTTTCATTTTCCCTGTCTAGAGAGGACTGCTCAATTCAGCCTGCTTGTTAGTGCGATTGAATGGCTTTAATGTGTTTCTCTAGTTGTTGTGGGCCTGGGCTGCTGTGAGGGTTATGAACTTACCAGAGGGGTTATAGGATTGGAATTTGGAAGCTGGAATGAGTTACATGGTGTTTTTATATATATTATATTTATTTTTGTTCATTAATCGTGTGCGACCTGTCTAGATCATGGCGTTATGCACACAGTCCAGTTGCCGTCCACTGTCCGACCTAAGGTGATCTTATATAGTGAGTTTAAAAGGTTTGTTGTCACTTGGTTTGCGAGTGATATGGTGTGGTTTTTTTTGTTTCGTTACTTGCGTCTGGGGTCCTCCTGAGAACACGGCGAGCCAGGAGCCTAAGCTCACTTCTAGCAGCGAGAGTTACCTCAAACAACTCTACCCGGGTGAGTTTCCATCTGTCATCCAAGGACAGTTGGAAGTTTTCATCCGACATCCCTAGGCCGGCCGGCGAGTCTTCATGACCTCCCAGGCCACAGTGCAGTCCTCACTGACATCCCAAATCAGGAGTTGAACCTCTCCAGGCGAATAAGTTTTAGGTAAAGCATATCTCCTAGTTCTAAAAAAAACTAGAGCATCGCCTCCATATCTAGAAGAAATTTTGGCAAGCATATGCCTCCTTCATACCATTCCAGGGCAGAGCGGGTTTTAGGGTTTCCATATGTACCCATCCTTGAGAATGTGGTGTTGTGGCTTGTATCTGCTAGTGACGCCAGCTGTACAGATATACATACAGATATCCTCCGTGTAAATTTTGGTGGGTCTCAGATCATGAAACTTTGCAGAAGGTCTAATCCCTTTTCCGTATTAACACCCATCCGACCAGTCCGCTCTTAGCCGGCCCGTGGCTAGCATCCAACTTTCTCAATCGATCTGGTGTTCGGGCTCTTGATGCAGAAATAAAGCAAGAAGTGCAGAGTGTCAGCGGACCGCACACTTCGTTGGAGTCGTGATCGTGCTGGAGGTGACGGAAATTATAGCAGAGATGCTGTTTACATACGCATATACGGCGAGGATAGCGGCTTCTCAGGAATCGTCCGAAGTCCAGGCACTGGGTTCAAGAGGATTTCTATTTGAAGCTGGTACACAAGACGCATTGAGCGGCGAGCCTGTCGCACTTTGAATAGCCTATGTAGCGCAAAAACAACTAAAGTGTCTAAGACCTCAAGCTTCCATGGTCTAACGGTAGGTTAATTGCCTTCAAGCAATTGGCTCGGACTCGATTCCTGACAGATGCATACCCCCCTGCCCCACGACTCGGGGGCATTGCGTTTTGCTTAGACTGCAAATGGCATAAGATATAGTATGTGTATTTGACGGTATGCAACGGGAACAATCATGTACAGCGTACTATAGCAAAACTTGCGCTCAGATCAGCACCTCTACAGTCCCTGGCCCCAGTACAAGAACTTCCTCCACCCACTCCCTTCCTCCTCCTCGTCGGCGCACGGCAACTTAACGTCCCGGTACAGCTCCGCCGGGATCCACCCAATATACGCGACATTCCCGAACCCGCCGATCCAATAGACACTCTCAACCTCAAACGCCACCCAGTAGCTCTCGTGAATCTTGTTTCCGGGTGTCCAGATTTTCGCATCTGGGTGACGAGCGGTATAGCAACGCTTCAGACGGGCAGCTTCGTCAGGGCCGTCGATCGTCTTGAGTTTACCGATGAGCGAGAGACGTGGGTGCGCTACTGGAGAGAACATGTGCGGCGCGTGCTGACGCACCGAGAGAGAGATAGTCGAATTTTCGGGGACGGTGTTGCGGAAGCTATAAGAGTGTATTAGTACTGGCTGACGGGCCAGTGGGCCGAAGGGAGGTGTACGACGTCACTATGTGCATGCCCAAGCTGGTATCACCGCTGTCTTAGCCAAAGCACTCGAACCCTTAAGTGGGGTGGACTAACAGTGTTGGATTCCCGTTCTCAGAGCAGTCTGCGTAATACTCCATAAGCCCGATCGGTTGTCCAGCAAGACCATGTTTCTCTCCCACAGGAAACACAGTAGAAAGGGTTGAGATAGTCTCAGAGCGCAACAGCTTTCGCGCCTGAACCGCGGCCTCTTTTACGGTCGGGCGCGATGCGGTAGCGAGGTTGATCAAACGGACTGAGGCAGCGCCGCTGGACGGTATCGCAGCGGTGAGACCACTGAGGAAAAACGTGGTGAAAAGGATTGAGAAATGCATTGTTGACTCGGAGCTGTCTGGAGAGTTTGGGGGGATGGCCAGAGATTTAAGCTCTAGGTCATCTGATAAGCGTGGTTTAATTCCTATTGGTGTCATGTCTAAGGCACCGCGGGGACAAACATCTACGGAAGACAAAATTAGGAGCAGCAGTAGGGCACTTGGGCATACATACACAAACAATTTATCATAGCTCAGATCATAGAATAGAGAGTCTGAACACTGTTAGCCATAGATACTCCTCAGGTGTTGCGTTCTCCCTGTGGCAAATGCCATCAGAATTGCTAGCTAGAATCGAGAGCCTCCAACTCTACCAACCCTCCAACTTCATTCATCAACCCCAACAACCACGAATCCAAATCGAAAAACTTTCGCACACGGATTACATTCCCGAACTTAGTCCTCCCGTTCAAACTTTCTCCTAACTCATTCTCCATCTCCCGGCTCACCCACAATGAGTGACACCGAGATCCCCAGTGCGTAGTACTTCTCTGCTACCCCGCCATACTCCTCTCCATTCTGTCTGACTTTTTTTTTCCATCTCCAGTTGTCGTCAAGCACGGCGGAAAGCGCCACGATGTGACGGTGGACACCTCCATGCCTGGCGAGTTCCTCAAAGCGGTTCTCTTCTCCCTCACGAATGTCGAACCGGATCGCCAGAAGATCCTCGTGAAGGGTGGTCAGCTCAAAGATGACACCGACATGTCCAAGTTGGGTCTCAAACCAGGTCAGGTGGTGATGATGATGGGGACACCATCGGGCAAAGCTATTCAGGCGCCAAGAGAGAAGACCCAGTTTGTCGAGGACATGACGGATGCACAGCTCGCCCTAGTGTCGGGTGCTCCTCCCTCCGGTCTGAATAACCTTGGAAACACCTGCTACCTCAACTCTACGCTTCAGGCGCTGCGGTACATCCCGGAACTTCAGCAAGAGTTGACGAGATACAAGAATCAGCCCGTACGGGGCGGTGGTAGCGGAAGCGGCCCTTCGAGCGGCTCAGCAGCTTTGTTTGGACAAATGGGATTAGCAAGTGTCGGAAGCATTGGGGATCTTGCGGGTGCAATGCGAGACCTCTATCGGGACATGGGCGAGACTAGATCTGGAGTTTCACCGTTGGTGTTCCTAGAGGCGTTGAGACGGGCATTCCCACAGTTCGCGCAGAAGGCAAAGGACGGTCGGTATGCACAGCAGGACGCCGAAGAGTGTTATTCTCAGATCTTGCACTCGCTCCGCACGAAACTTCGCATCCAGAATGACAACGAAGATACGTCATTTGTTGACAAATACCTTTCTGGAAAGATGAGCGTTGTTCTCAAATGCACAGAAGATGCCCCGGATGAGATGCCGATCGAAACGACTGAGGATTTTTCCAATTTGAAGTGTCATATCACCCTCAACACCAGTTTTTTGAAGGATGGAATTATCACTGGTTTGAAGGAGCAGATTGAGAAGGAGAGTCCTAGTCTCGGGCGTAGCGACGTCATCTACGAGAAAACCAGTCGTATCATTCGTCTGCCCAAGTATCTGGCGGTAAGTCGTTCGCAGCTTTTTCATGTAATGTACGGTCGACTGATTTCAGTAGTGCCACTTCGTCCGTTTCTTCTGGAGGCGGGATATCAACAAGAAAACCAAAATTATGCGCAAGGTTACATTCCCTTTCGAGCTCGATGCCACTGAATTCTGCTCCGATGAACTTAGAAGCAAACTCATTCCTGTTCGCGATACTCTCCGTGACCTTCACAAGGACGCCTCCGACCGTGAGCGCGCTCGTAAGCGCACCAAGATGCAGCCTAGCTCCGACGATATTGCGGGTGGAAATGCGGGCCCGGGTGGCTTTGGCTCGGGAACGGCACCGGTAATTATCACCATAAAACAGGCTGTATTCAATGTTAATCAAGTCTTTTTAGGAGCCTGCCGTTCTCGTTCCTGCTGCCACTACGATCCTCGACGAGAAGGAGCTGGACTGGGAGGAGGCGCTCAAGGACAAACTTGATCCCGAGATCGTGAAGGACGAAGGATGCAACCCAAGTGGACTGTACGAACTCTTCGCGGTGGTCACCCATCAGGGTGCTAGTGCGGACTCTGGCCACTACTGTGCCTACGTCAAGAAGGATAACAGCGACGGCAAGACGTGGTACTTCTTCAACGATAGTAATGTTACGGAGGTGGACCAATCCAAGATTGAGTCTCTGTATGGAGGAGGTAGGGATGGCACCACTTGTTTTTATTCGTGAACTAACAGTAAATAGGCGAGAGCCACTCGGCTTTGATCGTTCTCTACCGTGCCCTTTCGCTTACTCCTCCCACGAAGAAGGATTGAGGTCTGCTTGGTGATATAGGAAACTAATTGTCCGTGTGAACGGGCAACTTAGACCACTGGCGTTTTGATAGTTTTGTGGCAATTTTCGCTGTCTTCTTATTCTAGGCCATCCAGTGCTAGCGAATGCCTGCGGATATGGAGAGAACGCTTTTCTTCCATTAATCGCGTGCAAATGTGGAGAAAACGATTTACCCGTGATGTCGAGTTGAGATGAATGACGAGTGACTTTCTGTGAACCCGCCCTAGTTACCACTGCACATCGTGTTGTTAGCCCGCCCTAGTTACCACTGCACATCGTGTTGTTAGCCCGCCAAGCTTCACGCCGCACGCGAAGCGCCAACATCAGCTCGCCGTGTTCAACTGAAGAACCTGTCTCCCACACACCACCTCAACACCATACCGCCACTAATCGCACCATTACATCCTCTCGAGCGCCACCGAGAAGACGATGGATTTCTCTACAATGCCGGGTCAAAACAGCCTCTGGGGCAACGCCGTTTCTTTCGGCGCGAACAATACAGCGTCAGCAGCAACAGTAACGCAGGGCACACTCGACAAGAACAAGGAGAAGCGGTTCTACGGCTGGCACCAGAAGCAGGGAATAAGCGCACCACAGGACTACAATACCTTCGCGAGCCAGCCTGCTCCGTTTTCGAACGTGTTTGTGAATCCTAGTCATCCGACCGCAGCTTCACCTTTCTTGCAGAAGGTGTTGACGCAGCAGGCGGTGAACTCGTTGAATGGAGACGCCGAAGGTGTGAGTACCGTACGGCGGGGGCGAGAATGTTCAACCCCACTTCGGGATCGCTGATGTGTTTGTTTATTTGCGCTGCAGAATGATGTGGATATGATGGACGCCCGGAGGAAACATGGGTACGTCCATGATTTTTTTTGATTTTTTTTTTGGTTTCAAACGGAGTATATTTGCTAACCTTCTCACTATAGCGTCAAGCGCACTACGTCCTCGTCGCCCCCGAGCTCAGGTGATGTGTGGCCAAAGCACATGTTCGGCACGCGGCCGTGAGTTTCCTCCCTCTTCCGCGGTTGCGCAGCTAATCCCCGCCAGCCCTTCCCGCTCGCGTGCCCGCACCTCCTCGACCCCCGACATCGCCGGCGACATCGTGAACGAAGACAATGCCCCGCCCTTAGCTAGTATATACGACAGCTGCAGAGCGACGCCTGCCCTCGCGGAAACTAACCTTCCCATCGAACCCACGATGACGCCAACACAAGTCCGCGTTGCCAACTTCAGCGAGGACCGCTTCCCCGACTTGATCCGTTCACTGCGTCGCTACTACGGCCCTATCCTAGAGCCCTACTCTGGCCTTCCCGAGAGCGAGAGCAAGTTCTCGGACCCTGAGATCATCCCGCGGGACCAGTTGGATCTGGCGACTGCAAAGATGGTGCAGCCAATGAGCGGACGTGATGGAGGACCAGGCCCTTGGGTACGGATCACTTTCCGCGATCGCGAAGCTGCAGAGAAAGCTCTCGAGGGCAGCAACAGGGGAGAACTAGCTGTCGGTGGGAGGACAGTCGTGATCTCGCTGTGGGAACAGAACCCGATCGTTCAGCCCGAGCTTCCGTTCTCCATGGAAGTCGAGCCCACGCCCGCGCCGTCCAGCCGAACGCTGCGAAGAGTCAGCTCCTCTGGCAGTAGTGGACGTCCCAGCCTGTTCGAAGAACCACTCGAGCCTGGCGCACAGCTGTCACAACACATGCCCGGCGCGAAACTGCTGGTGCCAAAGCAGGTTGAATTTGCAAAGAAGGAGGGATGGCTGGCAGGTTGGGCGACTGCTCTCATCGGTGCGGGGGGCACGAGGAGTGCGCTCAGGTCCAGCGAGCAGGCGGGGGGCTGGGGGACGACTCTGGGAAGGATTTATCGCTACATCATGGATGAGGTTGTTGGATTCAAGTATCTCTAGCTGTGGCGACACGTATTGTCTGGGACTGGGCAGGTGCAAAAGCTTACGGGTGAAACTTACGATAATCACTGTTAACGCGCGCTCTTTCTTTCTTTCTTTCTTTCTTTCTTTCTTTCTTCTCTTTTGGTCATCCATAGGGCATGTACTTGTAGCTCGCACTTATTGATGGGAACAACGTCATTTCTCCATTTTATCTCAACGAAGCCATTCCAGAGCGAATCCGGCAATACTCGGCCGGCGTGAGGGAGGGGGAACACGCCTTGGTGGCTGAGTGGGCAGCGGTGAAGGGTGAATGGTGGATGGCAAATCATGCCGAAACCAGGTCGGTCCGAATGCGGGAATTCTCGTGCGGGAGGGTATGGATGCAGAAGCACTCGTACGCTGGAATGAATTTATGATACAGGACGTCGACGGGCCGGCAAGGTGCCTACATACCATGGGATTCTGGACGCCCCACGATTCTACAAGCAGAGATGTGAGTATGTAACCTGCGCATGTGGGGGGGATGAGGGTGGGGTATATATTGTTGGGCTTCTCGGCGGCCAACAGCTCGCAAAACACAGCATTAATCCGAGCAGGCAACCGATCTCTCCCCCGCGTCCACTCCACCATGGCCCACGTCCACGTCCACTCTTCCGACACGCACTCGCAGTCCAACGGCCTCCCCAGCGCGGACGAGATCGTGCACTCCAACAGAGCCTACTTCGACAACCTCGCCTCGACGCCGGCGCCGGCGGCGCACTCGCACTCGCACGCGCGGGTGGCCGCCAACATCGTCAGCAGCATCCGGGCGCACCCGGGGCTGGTGCCGCTGTCGGAGGCGACGACGCGGCTGCTGGACTACGCCTGCGGCACGGGCGCGGTGTCGCGGCTGCTGCTGCCGCACGTGGCGTCGATCGTCGGCGTCGACGTGTCCGCGGGCGCGGTCGCCGAGTTCAACACGGCGGCGCGCAACCAGGGGCTCGACGAGGGCGAGATGCGCGCCGTCACCGCCGACCTCGTCACCGGCGAGGGCGATGTCGCCGCCCTCGCCGACGACCGCTTCGACGTCGTCGTCTGCTCGCTCGCCTTCCACCACATGCCGTCGCCGCGCGAAACCACGGCGGCGCTCGCGCGCAGACTCGTCCCCGGCGGCGTCTTCGTCTGCATCGACTTCAGGGCCCACGAGGACCTCGGCGAGCAGTGGAAGAGCATCATCCCACACAACGGCTTCGGCGAGGATCAGGTCCGCGAGTGGTACGTCGGCGCCGGCCTCGAGGAGCCCGTGTTCCGCCCCGTCGGCGAGGACGGCAAGGGCGTCACGCTCCTGAACCGCGGCTTGGACGACGGCGAGCTGACGGTGCGGAGGGAGGTCTTCATGGCGATCGGGAAGAAGCCTTGACGGTGGAGGGCGGGGATCTGACCTATCGATTGAGAAGGAAGGAATTGGCCGTGTCTGTTTGAGACTGTACGCAGATAGTTTTTATTATTCATTTATTCATTACTCGCATGCGACCTAGCAGACTTGTATGCAGTGAGTCGAAAGAATTACCCAACTCGGGATCGAGCGAGTGATCACCGTGAGCACCGGTTCGGTGAGCAGGTTGTTATTTCTGCAGCGATTGCACAATCCGCGAGGGCCACGGGAAGGAGTGGTTTACGCGATCGATGGAGATGGGAACACAGTTGGAACCAAAGCCATCGACTATGTGCTGTACTACTACCAACCGACTCCCTCGCGAGCCAGAGTCTACTTACCCTTCCCGCCGAGGCCGCCGGCAACATTTGTAGCCTCCTCGATGGCCCTCGTGATGGCACTGCGGACGTTTCCGTCCTCCATCTTTGCCAATCCGGAGATCGTGCAGCCTCCGGGCGTCGACACCTGTTCCCGGATGATGGCCGGATGCTGACCTTCCAGAACCATTGCCGCGGTTCCGCGCATGCCTGTATTTCCCGATCAGCACTTCTTCCTCCTATTCCACCACAGCCATAGGGACGGGGGGGAGGGGGGAGGGCAGACTCTGAGCCGCCATCTCGAGCGCGGCTGCTCTCGGCACGCCCATCAACACGCCGCCGTCGGCCATGGCCTCCAGGACAAGCGCGTTGAACGCGGGCCCGCTGCCGCACAGCGCGGTGGCGACGTCCATGTGTTTCTCTTCGAGCACGAGGCAGCGGCCGATCCGGCCGAAGATCCACTGGACCATCTCGAGTTCGTGTTGGGGCAGGTCGGGCTGGGCGGCGATGACGGTCATGCTCTCACGGATGCGGGCCGCGGTGTTGGGCATGGCGCGGACGACGCGGGTGTTGGGCGCGAAGGTGCGTAGCTGTGCTATCGTGACGCCGGCGCAGATCGAGATCAGCAGCTTGCCCTCCAGCGCGTCGGACACGCCCGCCGCCGACAGGATCGCCGGCACCATGTACGGCTTGCACCCGAGCAGCACCACCGATGCCGCGCGCAGGCCCGCGATGTTGGCGTCGACGAGGATCTGCGTCGGCGGACGCGTGCCCGCCGCCGCCAGCGCCGCGTCGATACGCTGTGAGGACGCCTCGCGCTGCACGCAGGCCACGAACGTGCTGGGGATGTTGGCGGGGACCGGAACACCGCTCGTGAGTGCGTCTTGGATCCCGCAGAGGATCGCGGTGCCCAGCGTGCCGCAGCCGAGGATCGTGAGAGTGGTCGCGGGGGTGCCCATCGTTGTGTGACTGGTGGGGGGGGTATACAGTGGTGGTGGTGTGGTGTGGAGGCGCATTGAGATAGGACCGCAATTGGCCTGCTCTGTAGGCCGGCAGAAACATTGTGCCAGGTCATAAATTTAATACTTCATCTTGAACATAAGTAGCTCTGGTGGCCAAGCTGGTAAGGCGCGTCACTAGTAATGACGAGATCCTCGGTTCAACTCCGAGTCAGAGCATTTTTCTTTTGTTTTCCCCTAGCTCCATAGACACTCACTCGCTTCTCGGCGTACCCACACAAGCGGACAACCACAACCTACTTCCGTACGTTAGACAGCCCGGCCCTTTCCACGCCGTGCTTCAAACAAAGTGCAATCGCTCGAGTATCCCCCGCCGAGGCTGCCTACCAGCAGTCTATGCTCCGTTTCGAACGGCAGGTCGACGCAGTAGCGACGGCGGGATGGGCAACAGCAACCTCTCTGCCGGAACGCTAACCGGCCATCCGTTGCACTAGCATACATAGGACATAGCTACAAGATCGCCTGCATCCATATCCAACCGGCGGGTACCGTATCCAGGCATCCGTGTACATAGATATGTACGTATATATGTAGAGTGATGGGATCTTCCGGCAGGCTGACCGAGCCACATGCGTACACGGGGGGCGAGTGGGGGGATTATGATATCTGCATATGTTGCTCACCGCTCACCGCTCCAGAGCGAGGCGAGGCTGCGATTCTAGTGCCCAAGTGGAGGGATGTGTATCCCGGTGGATCTAGTGCGTGCCGGCGATGGCCAGCTCCAAGTGCCAGACGCTGCCAGAAGTAAGTAAGATTACATACCATATGTGCACTGGCCGCGATCGGAGGTCTGTTCGGATGCGCGATCCCCCGTTCCCTGCGTGAGTGATCGCCGACTCCCGGCTCGCACAGCGGCCCTCCCCCTTACAATTGTGGCGGGGGAAGGAGAGGCGAGCATGCTGAGTACACGATACCCGGGGGCGTGTCGTGCGGAACGTCGTGCCCGACCACGCAACCGGCGAGCGAGGGATTCTCCAACCGACTCGTGCACGCCGGAAGCGTCGCTCGACCCGGGTCGGGTGGACATGTGTGAGTGCGGAGTGGTATGGTCAACCCTCGCTCCCGCCGGAAGCATCCGTGGAAGCCCAACTCCCTCCGTCTCGTTCCATCTCTGCCGTCTCCGTTTGTTCCACTCCACTTCTCCTCTTAAGTCCATGCTATGTCTCATCCCCCCTTAACTGACTCTAGTCCAACCGGGGAAACGAAACATCGGAGACAACCCATTCTCGAGTCCCAAACAGGATGCGTGCAGTGTCCTCCACGTCGAGGCCGCAGATGAGAATCCTAGAGCGGGGGAGAGTGAGCGAGTCTCGGCACATACCTACGACATGTGCCCCGATCTCTTGTCTTCTCGTACGTACGCAGTGGCTGCCTATGCGTATTCTGAAGACGTGAGCGATCGACCACCGCCGGGCCGACATGGTGAGGACCGCTCCGAACCCGAAACGGAACGGCCACTGTGTGTGTGCCACCGATTGCTCGTTGCGGTTCCGGATGAAACGTTTCACTCCAACTCCCCAGTGCAGAGACCGTGCTGGTACTTACTTACGGCGGCAGATCTCGGATCGCGCGCGCCTTGCAGTTCCTTGATACACTGGGGGGGGGGGCTTTTCGAAACTAGCCAAAATCACATCTCGCCCCGGGACGGAGCGCGATACGTACAATAGCTCGCGGGCACACGAAAGTCGACGACTAGGCATTCTGCTCAGCGGAGGGCAATCGCCGCGCACGTCACAGCCTCATGGATGCCAGACATCTCCACCGGCAAGTCGCGGATGCTGATGCGGTTGAGACGTGATTTCGGTCTCCTCTTCCACGGCACCGCACAGGGCGGTGCTGGGACTCGTGTTGCGGTCCACAGAGGCACAGAGAGGTCCCCACGACACGCCGTGCGACTGTTCCCCAGAGCTAGCCACCGTCCGATGTCCTTTCGGGTCCGACGAGGTGCAAGCAGCCGAGCAGTGTCTCGAGCGGCAGTGTAAGTGCACACGAAACATGCAGAGTCCTGTCCCCGGGCCGGGCCGGGCAGGGCAGATCGAAGGGCGCGCGGCACAGCCAAGGAGGAATCCATTCGTGCTTTGTTCTGATTCCGCGTCGGAGGGAAATGCCGTGGAGAGGGGCCCGGGGGACAATGTCCCTTTTGCGGATAAGTGTGGAGATGCTCCGTATTTCGGTACACACCGACAGCGGTGGGATACACAGGGACAGTGCGAGGGGCTGAAGACTGGCAAGCCGTGCGGAGACGGCGACACACCCTACCCAATCGAGCCCAGCCCAACACGCACGAGGCTTGCCCGTCGACTCCGGTGGCTCCGCGGCCCCCACGATCCATCCACCCGTCCATCCGGAGAAAAGATGCCGGGACGGCGTCGCCACCGCTGGATACGACGGAATCCAGCTAGCTGGAGGAGAGTGGACCGCTTACGCCCGTCGCGTACACCAACCAAGCCTGCTTCCGGAGGTCCGTCTTCGAGCGCCATCCGCCGGGTGGAGGAGGAGGCTAGTTCCCGTACGCAGGACACAACTAATGCCCAGCTGCATTCGGCCGTGTTGGCAAGAGGTGGACGGGCTTAGGATTGTCCCCCCGATGCCGGACACCATCTCGCCCGTGGCTGCTTTAGCTGTTCTTCCTCGATCGGTCGGATCGTGGGGCGGGATGTGGAGTGTGTGGATGGATGGGGAGCTGGAAAAGGCTGACCGCGTGCCGAAGGGCGGTGTGCCGAATAGGATCGAGTAGAGTACGCACCGGCCCCGAGCACGGAACCAAGGAACGGAGATAGAGAGTGGGCAGGAGATGATACGGTCTCGGCTTTCCAGGATGGAGTGGAGGACTGTCGCAAGGTCCACGTCCTGTCACTCGGAGCCATAGTGCGCACCCTCCACATCTCCAGATGGTGGTGAACACACGATTGCGATCGAATCACGGATGTATTTTTTGCTTGTTCCACCCGCACGATTCGGTGGCTTTTTGCTCGCCCGCAACGTTTCGCATCGCTATCGAGTTACCCTGTGCAGCTGTGCTTATTGCGTGTCTTACTCTATGTACTTTTATTTGCCAAAACTGTATCCTTGCCATGGGGCGTGATGTTGTGAGGACGAGGAGGAGGAAGAAGAAGAGGAAGAAGAAACGAGGACGAGGCTGTGTTGAGTGCTAGCCAGCAGTCTTGGGAGGCGGCGCGGGAACCCCTACATAGTTATGTATTCTTTTTTCCCCCTCTTTTCGAAGTACTTAGATAACCAAAGCCAAGACATAAAAGAAAGGAAAGAACGGGCAAACGGAGGACAGAGCAAGGAAAGGGAAGGGGGAAGGAGAAAGAAGATTTGGGCAAGGATTTCTGCGTGCGGTTCGCGATCGCCGGGCCGTCCGCTGGCCAGCTCCGTCCCGTCTTGTTCCGTCATGATCGCAGCATTGGAGCCGGGATTTGCCGTTCGCTCTTTCGGGTCTGTACATACCATCGACACAGTTGGCTATTTGCGGGCCGTCAACCTCTATGGACATAGATAGCCACATCCTCAAGTACATATCCACGCGATGCAATCTTTCCGTGCATGTCGCGCGTGGGTGCTCCGGGCTATGCTTCCGACCGCACATCTCCTCTTCGCAGTTTCCTGCCTCTCCTTTTTATTCTTTTCCTTTTCCCCCCCCCCTTCTCTTTGCTTTTTCTCAATATCCGTGGGGGGGGGGATTCGGCGAGGCGGGCCCGGCCGCGGCCAATGGCGGACGGACGGACGGCGTTGGGTAAATCGAATCGTCATGGACATGTGTGTAGCATGTCTCTCGATGCTGCTCGCATTGTTGGATACGTGGAGACGCGGATATCTGCTCCGGGAGGGGTTCGTGCAGTGCTCTGCTCTGCGCCGCCACCCATCGGAGATCTCCCGCAGACGGTCCTCGGTCCCACGATGTATGACATGTAGGCTCCTCCAGGCATTACTGTGCCGGCCGTGAGCACCTGCTTACGTACTCCGTGCAGCCGCCAGCCTCCGACACAGTTGCGGCGACTTGCATGTGTGTTCGGAGAAGTATCACGCACATCTCATCCGATCTCGCGGCTCCGCTCCGATCGATCTTGATCTCGCATTCTGTCCATCTATCTAGACTACCAGTCGTTTTATGGCAGGCTCTCCGCACAGTTACATACTCCGGAGAGTGGAGTGCGTGCTGCCAACCTCGACTTTTGCCACAACACCATTCTGGATCTGCGTCTCCTGGTGGCATGGCACAAAGTGTACATGGCTACTTTGAGTACATCCTGCTGCTCGCCCGGAGAAAGGAAGGCCCTCCGTTTTCTTACTCTTTGTTTTTTTCTTCTCCCTTTTTTTCCTTCTTCTCCCGCTTCTTCAGCCCAAGTAAAGGAAAAGAAGAAGAAGGGAAAAAGAAAGTGGGAAGAACAGATTAGGAGTGCAAGCACAGCTTCGCAATTGGCTGGCATCGGAGAGCGCATGTTTATGACTGGTAAAGGCCGTTGCTGCTCATGCTTCATTGTTTTGCTGCCCGCACTTACATATGTACTTACCCACACCTAGGTTCATTATTGTTAGCGGATCGGCGACGAGAATTCCGCCTCTGACGCAATCTCGGGCTCTGCTCTGCTCATCTCATCTCTCGATCTACCCGCCCCCGAATTGCACCCTGGAAATAAGGGTTCCGATCGAGATGAGACTCCCCCGGAGCCCGCATCGGGTTAACCCCACGACGAGGATTCCCTTCCGCAACGGTCATGCTCCACAGCCCCCCCTCCCCCGACACGAGACAGACTGACGGAGAGGCAGAAACACACAGGACGAGCGGGCGGGCAGCACAACTGCTGGCAGCGTGGTATCGCCGTGCCCCATCCCGCACTCCCCTCCTCTCCGCCGCGGTAGCTGCAGGAACCTAGATAAAGCAATGCCGTGTGTGGGGCTTGCTGCTCGAGCCCGTACCTGCCTCCGCGTGTGTGCGTCGGGGTTTCGAACGGGAATCGGAAGAGGACGGAAGGTCGCGCCGAGAGATCGCGCTAGAGTGTGGTGTGTGCGGGAGTGTGTGCGAGGCTACTGTCCCCACCGCACGCGGCTGAAGGGGCTTGTCCGCGGCGTGCTCTGGAAGCGATATCGAGTCAAGGGTGGCTTTCGATTGGCTGGATCGCCCGCCAGAGATACTGCAGGGAGGATCACAATATCAGCAGCCTCCTTTCCTTCCGGGAGTATTCATAAAAAACTGTGGTGATTCCAGAACTTCGGGCTTCCCCAGTGACATGTGCTCTCCCCCTGTCTGCCTAGATACCGCCTCCACATGCTCAGTGGCCGGCCGTACATATGGATGCAGGATGTGTAGCGGCGGCTACATATATACGGCCTTGTCCGTACGGGGCCAAAGCAGAACGGGCGGAGATCGTGAACTGGAGACACGGCCGATTGCAGCCCTGATAGAAGTAGCACCGTCCAACCCAGTGTGCTACATCATACCAGTCTCCACCACCACTTATATCCCCCTCGAATCAGCCTGTTCGCCGCCTTGGGGCTGCTCTCGTGGCCCGGAAACTCCATTCTTTTCCAGCTGGCGGCTCCTGGACCGGAACACCTCACACACATACTCACACACCGTCTCTCTCTCACACACATTTACATATCCTCATCATACCCAATACACTCCCTCTGAGATCCGAATACACAAACATACGCACACCTGCGTTCCTCCGCACTGCATACACACCCGATTGCGGAAAAAAAAACCCCATCCATTCTTTTGTCTCTCGGTATTCACTCCTGTCGTGAAGAAAGAAAAAGTTCTCGTCAACTCGAGCGAGACCACTGTCCCAAACCTATCGTCCTGCCAACCGGTCTCGTCCACCATGGTGTATAACGTCCTCAAGTACCGTCGGCCCGCCTTCGTTAGAAACATCGGGGACTCGGACAGTTGCGACAGCAGGTCCATCTCCCTCCAGTCCTCTTCCAACGGTAGCCATGGCATCGCCGGTATCCCTAGCAGCCTCTCGTTCGAGCGGGTCGTCGACGGCGGCACCTGTCCGGTACGTCTCGATCCGGATCGCTGTCCCACCGAGGAGTGTGAATGCTAACGGGAAAGTGTGTCCGCAGCCCTTGACCTGCCACGATTTCATGATGTATCTCCTTCACGTCGAGCACTGTGCCGAGAATCTCCAGTTCTTCCTGTGGTACAAGGACTACGTGAAGCGGTTCGACACCCTCCCGGAGTCCGAGAAGGCTCTCGCACCGGAATACAGACCGACGCAGGCCGCGGGCAGCGTGAGCCCGCTCTCGCCCGCACACCTGAAGACTAAGACCACGCGGGCCGTGCGCCAGTTCATCGATAACGCCTTTGCGAAGGAGAGTCGGGGCTCGAAGGTGGCGTTGACGGAGCCGTGCGCGGCTTGGGGCGGACCCAAAGCGTCCGGCGATATCAGTCCGTTCCTGACGCCGCCCGGAACGGGCGGTTGCGGCAGCATTACCGGTGGCAGCGCGAACGATAGCACTGTCATTGCACCCTTCTGCAGTAGTGCGGGCATTTCTCTGGCCACCACCGCGGTCGACCACAAGCAGATCACGGCGGAAGCCTTTGAGACTGTCGACGTCAAGTGGCAGCCTTGTTGGTTCCCGCCCTTTCCCGACACATCCTGTACTCGACTGACCTGCCGCGTAGTCTCGATCCAGCCGTTCCGGGAAGAGATCTCCCGCATCATCGCTATTTACCTCGCCGAGGGCTCACCCCGCGAACTCAACCTGTCGTCCCGCGACAGGACCATGGTCCTCCTTGCCCTGTCGCACACGACCCACCCCTCTGCCATGAAGGACGTGCGAGACCACATCGAGGGCCTCCTCCGGTTCCAGTCGCACCCGAATTTCATCCGCTGGTCGATCTGCAACGGCAACAAGCCCCGCGTCGTCTTTGCGGTGTGCTTGGGCGTGTTCTGCATCCTGGGCGGACTCTTGGCTTCGCTGGTCATCACTTTGGTGGGCGGGAACGGCATGCGGCCGTGGAGGGCCATCGGTGCGATCGGATGGATGCTTGGTGCTGCAACGCTCTTTGCTGCGCTCAAGGGCATGTGCGTTGTTCTCCACGGTAGACACCGCCGCCACGTCCGCCCCTGGGAGCTCTGGAACGACAGCCAGGACACCGAGATGAATGATGCGAAGCAGAGCTTTGAAAGCCTGGGCACCAAGAACAGCTACGAAGACGAAGTGAGCCCCACCCCACACATATATTTGTTCGCCAACTAACACCCACAGCCTTGGGTCGCCCGCTACCGTGAACGCAACCTCATCCGCAAGATCTTTGACCGCGAGGTTTGGATCGAAGAGCCGGCACTCCGTCAGATCCAAGACACAATAGCCCTTCAGGCGCTGGGGATATCCGGGATATTCACCGGCATCCTCGCGGCCATCTTTGTGACCGTTCCCGCTTGACCGCGCCGTACCACAAACTTCTTTTCTCTTTCATGATTTGCTCACAAAATGGGGTGTTTTTTTTCCCCCCTTTCCCTCTTATCACTTGATTTTTACTTTACGTGCAACTAAGGGTAAATGGTGGGGGATACTACCCTTTTTTTTTTATGGCTGACTTTCGGCGTATTGCTTGTTTTTTTTTTTTCTTCCGTTCCTTTTCCTCCTGTTTCCCCCTCCCCGTGAGTGATAGATGGGATGCTGGAGGATGGAGGTCAGTAATTGGGGTAATGGATGAGGATCAATGAGGGTTGGACTGGCTGGCTGACTGTTGGCGTGGGTGATGGCGAAGAAACAGCGAGGTTCATCCCTTGGATCGTACTGTAGTGTAGTCTGGTTGGAATGATACTCAACTTCTCGATTTAACCGTGTGGCGCGAATCATGGCTTCTCACTCACTCAGCCGTCTCGCGTCCACCGCGCCGGTTGCGGCTAGCCACTCCGTCACCACCTCCGACAACCACACTCATCTTACTGAAATCGCCAAGCCTACGATCTATTGCCTATTCGAGTAACGTGTTCGGCTTCATCACCAGTTCCGCCAAACTAAATTCGCAAACACCAACCGCTCTAGTGGTATCTGGCCCGGATGTTTGAGGACGAAAGCCCAGGCCCCGTTGGGGGATCTGAGGAGGACCAGAGAGCATTGAGGGAGGACAACAGGGAGAGCCATGAGGTGATGGTGGCCCAGAGGGAAGGGAGAGGAAGAGAGGAGGAACAGGCAAGCAAGAGGGGGACTGGATGGACCTGGAAGAGGGAGCGCAGGGCAGGGTGAACATGGCAGAGTTGACGAAGGCGGCCATTGGAGAACAGAAGGCGGGGCGCAGCGGAGGCAATCACGAACGATCACTCGATGGGTGAACCTGAGGAGCTGAAAGAGAGCACGAGCGAGGTGGGAATGCTGGAGACCCTGAAAGTGCGGGAGAGGGCAAGCCCAGCGGGGACCAATTATTCGATGAAAGGAATCAGTGAAAGCGATTGGAAGAAAATACTGCAATCCGGGAAGAGTGCGGCGACGAACTATTCATTGGAAGGAGTCAAGGAAGAGGATTGGGAGAAGGCGATAGGGGGTGACCGAGGCAGACCCAATACGCTCCTTCTCCAGCATGGCGGATAGCGCAGGCCAGTACTCACTTAGAGAGGTAACCGAAGAAGACTGGGAGAGGGCAGCGGCGAAAGGAGAAGAGCTCCGGAAGGCAACAGTGGTGGAGGAGGCAGGGGAGGAGGCCGCTAGCCTTACAGTCGCAAGCGATCACGCGATGGAAGAGGACCAGCGAAGCAGTGCAGCCGACACGCCGGGCACACAGCGGCAGCAGCGGCAGCAGCGGCAAGAGGAGAGAGCAGCCAGGGTGAAACGGAAGAATGAGGAGAAGAAGCAATGGGGAGTCTTGGAGAGGAAGCTGGGCAAAGCCACTCTGGAGAACCTCCGGAAAATGATGGACGAGGCAAGGAGGGAAAGGGCAGAGATATATGAGGAGGTGGTGGAGATGATTGACGCTCGAGCATACAACTGGGGCCAAGGGGAAGGGGATCTGAGGGCAAGATTGGTGCGGATCGAGGAATATTTAGCCCATAAGGAGCGAACAAGGGAGGAGAACAAGAGGCTGCAGAAAGAGAGGCTGCAGATGCAGGCAGAAATATTCCGACTGCGAGGGGCCGAAGAGGGGAGGCACTGGGACGAAGTCTACTGCTTTGTGAGGAACCATATGGAATGGGAGCGAGATGAAGAAAAGACAGAGGAGGAGGAGGAGGAGCAGAGGAGAAGCGAAGTGCATAGGATGGCGGAGCAGGCAGCGGAGAAATGGAGGATGGAGAGAGAACTGCCAGAGGGCTGGGGGGGGTTTGAGGAACAAGAAGACGCAGGAATGCAAATGGGAAGGGTGGCCAAGCAGATGGTGGAGGCAGTGCAAAAGCTTAGCACTGTCAGTGAGGAACTGGAAGGTTACCAGAAGCAGGGAAGGGATAACCTTGTCGCAGCACAGGCAGCGGCAAAGGAAGCATCTAAGGCCAAGAAGGCAGTAGAGGAGATGAAGGTAGAAATGGAGGACCCGGAAGCGGAAGTAGAGAAACTGACAAGGGCAGTGGAGTGAATGGAGCGAAGTAGGGCACCAACGCTGTCGCCGTCTCCAATGGCCAGAGACATGCAGCAAGCAGCACTGATGAGGAGGTTGAACAAGCCACCGCCGACTATGCTGACAGACTCAAGGGGGAGCAGTTCGGCAATTGCCCGCCCACAACAGCATAGCACGGTACCAGCTCTCCCAGCTCGCCCGCAGCAGCACAGTGTGGCACCAGCTCTCCCGAGGCCACAGAAAACAGCAGCGTCCGGGGGTGGAGGGAAATCGGTAGCCTTGAAGGCAGAGACGGAGGCAGAGATAGACACAGAGGATACAGAAGAACTAACAGAACAGGAGATCATCAACAAGGATTTGGGGGAGAGCATCCGAAGGAGCAAAACCCCAGCATCAGAGATTGACTGGAGCAGAGACGAAGGTGAAGGAGAGAAAGGGATAGAAACAAGGGACATTGAGATGGACGACGCAGACCAAATGCACCCAGCAAGAAGGGAGAGAATCAAGAGGGAGGAGAGTGAGGACACCCCGATCCCACAACAGCTGGCCAGACCACTGTGGCTGGTAGGACCCCGAATGGAAAACATGAGCATTGCGCAGCAGCAGCAGCACCAACAGAGGTAAGCAGCTGCAGAGGAGGCTCCAAAGGACAGGGAGAGAGAGGCAATGCAAAAAGCTGGAGGGGGAAATCCGACATATGCGCAGCAACTGAGGGCCCTGACTCCTACGACAAAAGACAAGAGCAGGCAGAAGGGAAAAGAGAAGGAGGGGGAGAAGAAGAAGAATCCACTCGAACCAATCCAAAACTCGATCCCAGTAGACGAACGAACTATAGTCTTTGAACAGAGTCCAGACGCACCCCAGCTGGATTGGCTCGCAATCAACCAGATTGCCAGCCATGTCAACAACGCATTGAGCAAGATGGTGCCACCACAGGTGCAAACCGAGAAGTTCTGAGTGTCACAGAGGGGAGTAAGCTGACTGAGGGAGAAAATCAAGTTGGAGAACGAAGGGGTTTAGATTCCCCCCTTCTCCATCAAATGGATGAGGCTGAAGGGAGTGATTGAGGACATCTGGGATCTGGGGATAGAATAAACAACAAGCAGGCAAAGCGTCAGTCATTTTTAAGGTGTCCAACAAGGAGGCAGGCAGAAGGCTACTACAGGAGATCTGGGTCAATGGCAACAAATTCAGAGTGGAGACCTTCATCCCAGAGAGAGCAGATCGGATGAAGTAGATAAGTGGGCAAAGCAGGCGACTGAGGAGCCGGATGCACGGGGGGTTGAATGGATGAACTATAAGGATAGATACGAGAGGCCACCGATGCCACCCCCCAGATCTTTAGCCAACTTGAAGCAGGAGATTTCAGAAAAGAAGTGGGAAGAGGCATGGACATGGGCAAGGAATAGGGTCAACGGGAATAAATACCAGATGCCAAAAACGATGCACCAGAACAACATGGTGGTACGAGGACCGAAGAGGCTGGTAGGGAGGTTCCATCAGCTCAAGACGGGGCACCGTTGTACAGGCCAATACCTGAATTCGACGAAGAATTCGGACACGACGGAGTGCGAACGGTGCCAGTACCAGACACAGACGAGGGAGCACCTGTTCAAGAATTGCAACAAACGGAGGCCACAACAGAAGATAATGTGGGCAGAGATACGAAAAAGACAGGAAGAGGGAAGAACTGGCTCACAATCAGGGAGCTATTTGCAGACGAGCGATGCACCGGAGCGATTTTGGACTTCTTGAGAACGACGAAGGTGGGGGCGAGGGTGGGGCCGCGGGAGCTGCCACCGGATCTGATGGGGGGGAAGGAGGAGGGCGATACACGGTCTCCTTAGCCACACACTCTCTCTTTCTTTCCTTTTTCCTTTTTCTCTCTCTCCTATGTCAATCCTCGCGAGTCTTTTTCTCTCCTTCTGCCCGGCCTGTCCCACGAGAAGAGAAAGAGAAAGAAACTAGGAGAGGGGCAGGGGCAGTCGCCGCGAGCCGCTGGCGGACTGCTCGCGGGCGCAGCGGACGGCGAACAGGAAAGGAATGTATATAATATCGTCATGATCCAATAGGGCCGCACACGATTAATGAATCATCATCATCATCAGCGTAGATTCTATCTACGTATGTATGTAGACGGGTCGCACGCGAGATGAGTAAATTAAAAAAAAAGCTTGGCCACTCGAATGACAAACCGGGCCACGGAACCCCACACCCACGGGAAGGCACGCTAATGCACACATCTCTCCCACTTCGCACTCACATGCACACCCTCTGTTTTATGTACATATTTTAAACAGCAAGTCTGAGAACACAGATGAAATCATAACTATCTAATCTCTAATCGAAACACGATGGCTTCCAACCGCGTTCTCGGCCGCAACGTACACTTCTACGATGCTACGGTCCCTGATGTCGCTCTAGGCGGGCTCGTCCAGAATGGTTCTGTCACGGAAGCGAATTTTCTGGACTATTTCGGGATCCTACTCGTTACGGAAACGAGTCCTGTAAGCGTTCGAGAGAGAACTTCAGGCCACATCGTAGCGAAGACCACCGAACGTCTCGAACCTGGAGAGTACGATATTTATTGCGATGGTATGTAGGCGCTCACAGGTTTTTTTTTTTTGGCGGGGGGAGGGGGGGATTCAATCGCTACATTTTTTGGCTGACTTCCGAACACAGGTCCTATCGAGGTCAACAATGAGCCGTGGATCCACCGTCTCCTCTCGCGCGATGTGTCGGGCCGGAACGACGTCTTTCGTGATGCCATCCGTGCTCGCGATGGGAAGTGCGTCATTTCCGGCGTCGTGAATACGAGAGTCTATCGTGATTCCTGGGTTGGCTTCGAAGCAGCGCACATCTTTCCGCTGGTGAAAAAAAGCCACTGGATTCGGTGCGGCTACGACCGTTGCATCACGGACATGGACGACACACCCGGAGGAGTCTCAAAGATCAACTCGCTGCAGAACGGGCTCCTGCTTATGGCTGATGTCCACCAGCTGTTTGTCCAGTACCTTCTTTCAGTCAACCCGGATGTGAGTAGTAGTATGTAACTGAAGTGGATTTTTTTTCTTCTTTTTTTCTCATACTGATTCCGAAAATAATAATAAAATAATATATAAAATAATAGGATAACTACAAAGTCGTGGTGTTTGATGACGATTACCTGGGCTTGGACGGCAGAACTCTCGACTTCGCCTGTCGTGATCCTGCGAATCCGCACTGTGTGTCCGACCAGCTCCTGAGATGGCATTTTCGGCAATCGGTTCTCGCAAACGTGAGAGGTGCAGGGGAGCCGATTTTCAAGCATGATTTTCCACCGGGCACGGACATTATGCGAGAGGTCTGCGAAGGGCCATATGCGGCGGAAAGGTTGGAAATGGAGTTTGCGTCAAGGTTGGGAGGATTCGTTTGAATTTAAAAAGTTAAAACTAAGTCGAAAAAAAAAAAGATTCGAGTCTTGTGTGTAAGAGCGGGGATATCTTCTTTGGAAGGAGAAGAAGAAGGATTTTACGCAGCATTCGATTGCGCTTTTCGCGTGGGAATTTTTTTTTTTTTTTTTTTTTTTTACTGGACTTGTGTGTATCAGAAAAGGTCGCATGCGATTGATGAAAAATGTGGGAATTCTAGGATTTCATTCAACTCCGCGGTGAGCGTTTCGCTGGAGAGCGGTTTTTTTACTCCTTCACTCGAGGTGAGTTTTGTTTATTTCTAGAAGGGACAGCTGTTCCTTCTTCAATAACAGATTGGTGTCGCGTGCAATCGGTGATTGAAACGGGGCAAGAAAGGTTGGCCACTCAACGCTGGGCGGAGACGCAGACTATGTTACTCGTCGCATCACTCGCGAGGCGTGAGCCGCAGGATCGAACTGCCCAGATCAGTTGCGGTCCTCGGCGGCTATGTATCGAGCAAGATCCGAAACCCAGCAGGGCGACCACCGCCGCAGCCGCCGCAGCCACCAGCGAAGTCTCGCCCCCACCACCATGTCCGCGCCCACAGCCACGGCCTGCCCGCACAACGCTCGCCGTAGGACTTCCGAGTCCCGTCCGCGACCATGGCGGACAGCGACTCGGGGCGGCGCGTCAGGCGGCAGCACAAACACGGCACGGGCGTTTCGGCACGGTCTATTTACAGTTGCCCGCTGTGGGGAGAGAGGGGGGAAGGGGTTTACATCCGGGTTTTTGTGGATGCGGCCGAACATGTCGGGCAGCGGATGTACTGCAACTCGAACGCGGGCTAAGATGCTTGTGTCTGGTAGTGGCAGCATGTTGATATTGGTGCAGTATCACGGTTCGATCATAGACTGCAGTACAGTTCCATGCATCCACAGTCGCCATCACGCATCACACGCCACAGGAAAGCTTTTGTTATCCCGCGAAACCCAGAGATTTTTATTCCAAGCCCTCGCAGCCGCACGCGCCCAGCACTTTCAGATCGTCTATTTGAGGGGGATGAAACGAGAAGAGTGGGTAGCACCGATACCAGGACGTCCGTGCTTGACCGGCTTGCTGTCACACCTGTCAGCCACATCTCCATCCAGATGCCGACGGGGAGAACTCACTAGGAGATGGAGAACTCAGCCAGGTAGTGGCCAACCATCTCGGGCTTGATCTCGACCTGGTTGAATTCCTTGCCGGAGTAGATGCCGATGATGGAGCCGATCATCTCGGGAACGATGATCATGTCGCGTAAGTGGGTCTTGACGAGGTCGGGCTTCTCGTTGGGCTTGGCCTCCTTCTTGGCCTTGCGCAGCTTCTTGATCAGACCCATGGGCTTGCGCTTGAGTCCACGGTTGAATCGTCTACGAGCGCGCGCGTGGACGAGGTCACGGAGCTCCTCGGAGGAGAGGTCCAGAAGTCTGCGGAGAAGAAAAAAAAAGCGCGTCAGTTGGGGACTGGGGAGATCGGAGTCATCGAAATACTCACTGGTCAAGCTCGACACCACGGTACGAGAACTTGCGGAAGGTTCTGGCCTTCTTCTTCTCTGTTCTAGTGGGTTATTATATGCTCCCCATTGAAGAACGAGTGAAGGTGAAGTGTAGCATACCCTCGGCGGCAACGGGGTCCTAGAAAAACAACTGTCAGCACTTCGTCCTCTCCGATCACCAGCCGCATCGCCCCTCCCCTCCCCTCAATAACACTCGTAAAAGCGCGCTCGAAGTTGAAAAACGTACGTAGTCAGCGTCAGCCATTTCGCGATTGTTTGAGGGCTTCTGTAAAAGGGTCGGTGTGAGCTTGTTGTTCACGGGTCGTTCGTTGGACGTCGCAGGATGGCGTTGTCGAAGGCGAGGGTGTGGAACGGAATTTCGTTATGGTGGAGCCACTGTGAGTCTGTGCGTGTTGTGTGTTGTGTGTTTTGTGGCGTGGGACTGCTTTTGGGCAGCAGAGGTCATGTCCACTCACTCGCTGTGGCTGGATCGGGGAGTGGCTTTCCCCAGCCAGACCTTGATATCTTGGCAGTCACGAACAAATAATGGGACAGCTATATAGACCACCTTCTTAGGCCCTGTTTGGTTCGACCGTATTTTGAGAAGCTACCACACAATAGAGAAACCGCCGGTTCGCGAGGTCGCAAAACTAATACTTTTGAAGTGATCTAGTAGTTTTGTGGCCTCGCGAACCGACGGTTGGCGAAATACGGGCGAACCAAACAGGGCCTTAGTACAGTACATACAGGACCGGGAGAAGGACGTTTCATAGAGTGCGTATTTTTGCAATGAATGAGCGGGAACGTAGTAGCGGCGAAACGAAATGTGTTGCCGAGATCTATCTTTATATAGAGAATATTTATAGGATCTTGCGACTTCGCACATACTCCACACTCAAACCCGCAAGACCTCACTAATCCTACAAATATGTATATTTCGGCGACACGAGTACACAGCCATGATCTAAGTACTATATACGTCCAAGGGTAAAACAGAAAAAAAAGCTTTAGACCAACCCGAGAGCATCCAACGATGAAGAGTCTATTTCGTTTCTCACATACTCTGTATCTAGAGCCTCGCAAAAGCCTATACCCAAGTGCCATCTACTTCAGCATATCCAGCTGCTCCTTCTTGCGCCTATCCGTCTCCCTGTTGAGCTTCTTGAAGAACGCGCTCTTGCCACCCTTCAGCTCCTTGTTCCTGCTCTTGTTGCGCTCCATGTAGGCCATAGTATTACCGCCCGATAGTTCGCTGAGCTTACCCTTAGTCCTGCGTCCTCCTCCGCGGCGCTGCGCATTGTAGCTAAGGCCCTTGCCATCGAAGTCATCCCTCTCTTGACCACCGGCTTCGGCGTTCTGGAGTACGACTTCTTCCAATAGCTCTTTGCGTTCGGCGACGGTGGAGTATGCGAGGCCAGGGAGGTTCTCGATTCCTTGAAGATGGGTAATCACCTTGAAGGCGTATCCCTGATCAACCAGAAATGCCTGTCGCTTAGAAGAATAATACATCTCTGCGGTGTCCTTGGATACGAGCGAGTAGAAAAATGCGTTGAAGCCTTCGTCGTTCCTCCGCTTGGCCCGGAGAATACGACCGAGACGCTGGGCCTCTTGGCGGCGGGAGCCGTAATGCGATGAGATCTGGATGAGGCACGTAGCCTCAGGCAGGTCTAGGGAGGTGTCACCGATCTTGGAGAGGAAGATGGTGTTGACCCTGTCGTTGAGTTGAAAGTTCTCGAGAATGCGCATACGCTCCTGCTGCGGGGTTTCTCCATAGATGAAGGCCTTTCCTAGCTTGAGGGCGTATGCTTTCAACGCGTATACATTGTCGGAAAACACAATAATCTTGTCGCCTCGCTTTTCGTGGTGGTCGATCAGGAACTGGCACGCCTGGAACCTGTGTGCTTCGTCAGTCCTGCATTGAATAACTATTCCAGAGGGTAAATACTTCCTAGGATTCATGATGTAGTGAAGAGTCTTCTTGCGAGCATCCGGTTCATTCAGATACTCAGTGAAAAACTCTGGGCTCATCGGACACCAAACTTCAGCGCACTGAACCTTGGCAATATGACCGAGCTCAGCCAGCTCCATCCAGTTGGCCTCGTAGAGCTTCGGTCCAATCAAGAAGTTCAGATCCGAGACTTTGTCGTCCTCACGGAGCAAAGTAGCCGTCAATCCCAACTTCGCGTGGGAATTTATCGACGTCAACACTTTTCGGAACATGTTGGCGGGGACAACATGGACTTCGTCGAGGATCAACAGGCCCCACTCACGGCCCATGAGGAACTGCATCATCTTCTCCGAATCGTGTGACCTGCCACGAGTCTGAGTGACCATGGAGTACGTAGACACTATGATACCGGCATCCCCTTTAAAGGCCACCTTGCTGTCGGACGTGAACTCGGCAACTTGATCAGGATCAATGTTGCTCCACTGGATGAACTGATGACGCCACTGGTGAACGCTCATGCTTTTAACACGTCGTGTCAGTCAAATTCAACGAAACAACCACAGCAGGAACAGGTAGAATTTCATACGCTGAAGTGGCCAATACTATGATGCTTTTCTTGATTGTACAACCGGCGGAGATTCCGACCAGCGTCTTTCCGGCACCGCACGGCAAAACGATGATACCGCTCTTTGCTCGGCCGTTGCCAAACATCTTGTTAAGACTAACCTCTTGGTAAGATCTGATGCGGGCGTGCGGCCTGAGGTCTATATTAAGATCAGGGTTCTTGTGATCCTCACGGAATGCGTATTCCTCGGAGATGGGAAATCCCAGGTTAAAACAGCGCTTCTGGACGGTTTCGACCGATTCCGCCGAGATCTCGAACGAATGCACCGTGTCCTCATCTTCATCATCGTCCCCTTCCTCATCCTCTTTGATACCTGGCATCGACGTGAACAGATCGTCCTTGGACGAATCTTGTTCGTCAGCTGCACCCTGAGCTTGCGGTTGGCCCGGGGCTTGCTTAACACCGGCGGCCTCCTTTGTACCAGGAATGACCAGTCCACGCATCTGCGGAGCCTTTTCCCTCACCATCTCACCCTTCAGTCTCAGTGGTCCAATCTCCGGATCCGTAAGCAAGCGCTGTAACATCTGCAGGTCTTTGCTCTCGATGAAGTACCGATTGTCCTTCAGCACAAGTTTGATTTTTCCATACGACTCAGTAGTCTCCTTGATGAACTTGGCAATGGTGTCCGGCACAGCGATCTTTGAGAACCGCTCCAGCGTTCCCAGCAGATCCTCTGGCGTCAGACCCGCCGAAGCAACAGCAGCATAGAGTGAATGTGCCGTAATCTTGTATTCATGCAGGTACTGTGGCCGAGACTGTGGTTCTGCTATGGTCGTCAGAAATTCCTGCGCCCTCGCAGCCAGCGGATTAAAGCTCTCGAGAATGATAGTCCCGTCAGGATTGATCCACAGTGGCCTTGATGCGTGGCTAGGTTTGAGTTGCAGGTGTGTACAGTCGCGCCCCTTCTTGGCAAAGAACTTCGATGCCGCGTCGTGCTTCCGGCCCCCGGTGGAGTTGTCGCGTTCACCACCCTTGATCGTGAATTTATTGATCACGCCTGCGGACAACAATTAGCTTTCAGCAGCTATGGAGGATGAACGAGACGCATACGGGACATATCCTCCGCCTCTTCTTCATCATCGCTAAAATCGGAGTAGTCGTCCTCGCTAGGTGCCGCGACGCGCGAGTGTTTCGTGACCGACGGGGCTCCCTCTGCTTTACGTTTCGGCGCCATCTTGGTATATAGGAAGTAGAGGAGCTTGTAGTAGAGCTTGAATTAAGGACGGCGGTAGCGGCGAGGGATATAATAGCGGCGCCGTTGGTGATAGTGGTACTGGTTGCGAGGGTGTAGCGGTGGAGGAGTGCAGGTGATGTTACTTGTTGCCGTTGGTGTTAAATGATGGTTGCTGGTGAGAAGGATGGTGGTGGTGGTGGCGTCACAGCTCCTAAGCTCCGATGCAGTTTGGCGGTTTGTTGTTGGTGAGTCAGTGTCAGACCTCTGACTCTCTGCAAGCCCACACGCCTTATGTAACCCCAACCGCCTACATACCGCCCCACCATGCAAATAGAAGTCGTACCTTAGCGTAGGTAACAATGCTTACTTCCCTGTATCGCTGCACGCCAAGTATTATATGGTCTGACTTCACGCACCCACTAACGGCTCCGACTTCCACCGGGTTGCACCGAAAAACCGAGGACAAGATAAACCGGCGCACTCAATCCCCACCTCCAGCGTTACGTCCTCAAACCATCGAAGCATAATGAACACAGTAACTCCCATCCCCAGCTGTCCCATTATTTGCTGCTGCAAAAAAAAAACGCCAGTGCTAACACTCTATGACCTAGGTGAAATCATTCTGGTACTTCCCACCACCACTACCACCGCTACCAGCGCTCCGACTCACATTCCCCAGGGGAGGCATGGCGGCACTCACGCTTGCAGGCGGAGGAGCGTACTATTTCGCCAAGCGAGAAATCGACGCCGACCGGCGGGAGAAGCATCTGAAGCGGCAGGCGAAGCAGCGTTTGTCTCCCCCGTCTCTCCGTTCCAAAGTGGGTTACTGATGGTGGGAGGACAGGTGAGGAAGCAATGCTTTACGGAAACCACCACGGATCACAGAGTCCTACCCAAGTAGCTAGTGGCGGTCACGCGCCCACGCGACATGAACCGGCGACTAACGCGCAGAGTGTGCGCGAGAAGAGTAAATATGAGGCGTCGGAAGTGTATAGGAGCCCCAAAGGGGACCGCTTCAGCTGAGCAGCGGGTTGGGAAAAACTAAACGGCCCCCTCTATATCTCTTTACTTGTACTCTATCTATGTGTACCATAGCATTCGCAACTTCCATTTCATCTGTTTGGCTGCCCACCAAGGACGAATTACACTTCGGGGGAAAAAAATGAGACTGAAGGAAAATTTGGGTTTGAAATGGGATTTGAATTTGAATTTATATCCCAGGGGTCCAGAAACCATGAACGCCGCCACCATTGGAATACAATCAAAACGCCTCCCGAGCCTGAATCCTGTAACCGTCACTCAATAGTGCAGTCGGATCTAGCGGCAGCAGTGATGAAGACTGAGATTGGGCCTGAAGAGAGTCAGCATGCAACTGCGGCAATGAATGAGCGGTCAAGGTAGTCGGGTATACCTGCTCTGCGCATTCTCGTCTCCGCGCAATTTGAAGGTCATCGGTCCAGCCCAAGGAAGGGTGAAGCCGGCCTGGACAGGCGTATCAGTTTTCTAATTTACGGCGTTGAGGAGCACTAGGAAGAAGAGGGAGCCATACAACGAGGTAGGAATAAACGGCGATGGCCTGGGGAGATCTGCTGGTCTTCATGGCTTGGTGGGAGTACCGGCGGATGGTGTTATGAACAGGAATCATGTCGACGCTCGGTAGTGGTATGGTGTTGCGAGGGGATGAGGTCAGATTGTGGCAGTTATTGGAATGCAGCCTATGTAACAGTGGTTGTCGAAAGTACCTTGTCGAAGGTAGCTGTCGGCGGAGTAGAGAGGTAGCGAAGGAGAGGGGCCGCTTCAACCTACCTTATATAAAGCACTCAGATCAGGCCACGGGAACAAAGTAAAAAAAAAAACCTGGGCCGTTAAGTTTCACGCCCGAGCTTCTTTTGATCCTATGTACAGAAGCCAGACGGGGCGAGGCAATCCGCTGTAGTACACCACCACCACCTCTGTATGCATTCGTCAGGTGAGGCCAGCTCAGGCAGGGAGATGCAGAGTCGTATGTTCTATGCCGACCCCGGACTTGGTGCCCAATCGGAATTGGCGCTAGGTATTCGAACCTAGACTTGAAATGCCAGCTTGTTCGTACTCCTAATCCGAGTGAGCTTGGTAGTAAGTAGAAAGCCCAGAAAGGAGGGCCGATGATACTGTTAAAAATCGAGCATGAGGTTGTGGGCCGTATGGATCCCAACAGAATTGGATAGCTGCCCACTATGAGGGTATAAACTCCTGAAATCTCGCTAGGAAAGGAAAAGCTGCATTTGTAGAACTGGTTAGTTCTGCTCCGATAGGTGATTCGGCGTTCCGTATCGAACCGAAGCTAGACATATGAATATTGACTCAACGTTAAATATATGGTATCAGTTTTCGATGTATACTCTGAATGTGAATGCAAATGAGGACGATGTATTGGGAGTAAAAGGTCTGCCTTACTCTAGCAAATACCTGTCTCCCATTTTGGGATGGCAGCCTTGAATATGACCTGACATCGACTCCTTTTCTTGGCAAGGGTATCGAGACGAGTGAGAATTGATGGCTCGGCTATAATTAATTGTTTCCAGCGCGAAAGGACCCCTAATTGGCTACCCAAGCGATGTCAACCTCTTATGTTCACTAGCCCAGAGACATTTCCAACCACCTGCAACCTGCGACCTCAACCTCAAGACAACACGATGGACCTCGATTATTCCAGCTCCGAAGATGATTCCGCACACGTACCCAAGCCTTCTCCACCACCGCCAGCTAAGAAACCCTCTGGACTGTCAGCCCTTCTTCCCAGACCGAAATCACGCAGGCAGAAGGACGAGACGGGAGATAGAAATGCGCCAAAGAAGATCGTAGTAAATCTGCCCGAGTTTGACGACAACGAGGAGGAGATCGATGGACGGCCTGCGAAGAAGGCGAGAACTGCAGGGAGCGGGCTGAGTGCTATGTTGCCGGCACCGAAGAGGAGCGGTGTCGCGAAGGGAGTGGATGCACTGCCGCTGGGGCAGGGGAAGGAAGAGGTTAGGGATGAAGTGGCGGCCACGGCGGAGGAGACGCGGAAACCAGGGTCGGCTACTAGTGCTAGCAACACCAAGTTCGTCCCGCAATCAGTGGCACGGAAACCTATCCAGCCGATGAGTGCGTTCCGGAAGAAGGGTGTCGCTGCAGCCGGTGGAAAAGCCAGGGCTGAGCCGGCAAAGCCGAAGATGACATTGTTCGGGACAGCCGTATCGAATCCTCTCCCTCAGAGGAGAGTGGTGCAACCGGTGACGACGGCTGGGGAGTACAAGCCAATAATGCTCGAGGCTGCGCAGCCTATGCGGAGGCCGGTGGAGCACGCGGATGGTTTTGCTGAGGAGCAGGGGATGGAGGGGGTGGCTGAACAGAGCTCGCAGGCTGCAGGCGGAGGTGCAGCTGCGGCGGATGCAATCGCACCGACTCAGGATCTGGCCGCTTTAGCATCTGAGGCGGGCTTGGACGAGAGCGCGGTATGTATTTCTCTGGCAACACTACATTTATAGCGGCCGCTGACAGCAAGCGTAGTTGCGGCAGCTATATGGCCGGCATGGGCCCGGCGGCATGCCAGTCAAGATTACCACCTTCAGTGTGGATGAGGAATACAGGCAGAACGAGCGGGACATGGAAGCAGGCCTGGCGGCGGAGGTCAAGCCTGTGCGGACTGTTGCACCAGGGCGGCATCAACTCTCGTCGTTGCTCAATGGTGAGTGCCTCTCCATCTGTGGCCCAGGGGGCCCAAGCTGATAGTGTGCGCAGTTGCTCAGTCACAGAAGACTGCCTTAGAGGACAGCTTTGCGAGGGGCAAGGCGAACCGGCAGGAGTCGTCATCACGGTACGGATGGTGATGGCGATGGTAATTCATACATTTCGCATATATGCACAGATCGATTGTATCCTTCATGACGCGTGTTTACGCAGACCTGCCTACCCTCATGCACTCATACTCAAACACATATACATGCACGCATATATACACACACACATACATACATACATACTTCGTCTCTCACACATGCATGCCATGTATAGGAAGCTGCGGGTGATGGGAAGCAGCAATTGCCTGTGGAACTGACATGCTCGCAAGTACCTCTCGGCGTGTTCAGGTGCATGGTTGCCCCGCCGCTACCCTCTACCTTGTTTCGAGCTCGATCCCACACGATGCATCAGTCCCAGAGGTCGTCACTATCGATCCACGTGGCTCGATGGTCGAGGGTATTTTTGTTCATGAGCATCGTCTGAAAATGTGTAAGAACTCCTTCGCATTCACGACGCCTCTCTCTTGGAACGAAACGGAATTGGGGATCCGAAGAATGCATGGAGTGGGGCCCTTGCGTGTGACCTGGGGGTGTGGATGTGATCGTGGGGCATGCTATTGGCGAGCAGCTCGATCTTGCCAAACCAGTGAGGCTTTCCTGATCACACTGTTTCCCACCGCCACGAATACGTGCGTCATCACCGTGAGCGCGGCGGCTTGGGCCTGATGGGGCAATATGGAGTCGGCCAAAATTTCGTACATGGGGGGGGGGGGGGGGGGGGGGGGGTGGGGTTTTGTTTAAA
>Ga0307508_10000381_pt1 | contig 53491 bp, 38 predicted proteins | sample 9_EM_MG_FD_203089 | JGI IMG/M metagenome (GOLD analysis project Ga0307508, IMG submission 203089) | Populus trichocarpa ectomycorrhiza microbial communities from riparian zone in the Pacific Northwest, United States - 9_EM | ecosystem: Host-associated > Plants > Roots > Unclassified | place... | reverse complement strand
TCACCGGCAAAGCCGTCGTGGCCGTAAATCAGCTGGCCGTTGGCCACGATACCACTGCCTACGCCGGTGCCGAGGGTTATCATGATAAAGTCGCGCATGCCCTTGGCGGCGCCGTACATCATTTCGCCGATGGCGGCGGCATTGGCATCGTTGGTAAGGGTCACCGGCAGCCTGAATTTATCCTGTACCAGCTGCGCCAGCGGTATAATGCCTCTCCAGGGCAGGTTGGGCGCATATTCGATGGTGCCTGTATAATAGTTGCCATTGGGCGCGCCCATGCCGATGCCTTTTATACGGCCGGGGCCGCCGATTTTTTGGATCATGGCATACAGCACATCGTGTAACTCATCGATAAAAGTCTCCACCGTTGCATGCTTTTTGGTGGATATTTCTCCCGAAGTCAATACATTTCCGTCCTTATCGACAATGCCGAACTTTGTTCCGGTGCCACCTAGGTCGATTCCAACTACAAGAGGATCCAGTGACACATTGGATGTTGCCATACCGTGATTTACTTTTTATATAGTCCAAACAATTTTATTAATGTCCGCCGGCTACTTCCTGGTCAAAGTCGAGTCCCTGCGCTTTCAATACACTCTTCATTTTCAATGCCAGGAAGGCAAGGAAAACAAAGCAAACGGCGGCTACCAGGTACGAATTATGGATACCTACCGAGTGGATATCGCCTATGGCGCCCTGCACGGGTGGGATTACGGCACCACCAAGTATCATCATTACCAGGAAGGCAGAACCCTGGCCGGTGTATTTGCCCAGGCCTGCAATGCCCAATGAGAAGATACAGGGCCACATAACTGAGCAGCAAAGGCCGCCGGCCATAAACGCGTATACTGATACGATACCTTTGGTAAATACGCCGACCAGCATGGCTATGGTAGCCAGCAAAGCTACGGTAAGAAGGGTTTTAACCGGTTTTTCCTGTCCGTAGAAGAAGGCGGCTATAGCCAGCGCCACGCAAATAGCATAGGCATACAGATCACTCACGTCATTTCCGTTGAGGTAGTTGGCATACAGGGCAACGGCAAAGGCCACGAAGGGCACAATGATCATAGCGATACGCTTGCCGGTTTTGGATAAGTTAAATACGCTTACCGCACCGGTCCACCGGCCTATCATAAGGCTTGCCCAATACAGCGAAACGTATTTGGATATCTGGCTTTCCTTCAACCCATTGGCGGTAAGATAGCCCGGTGTTTTGAGCAGTGCGCCGAAATTATTGTCTATGGTTACTTCTACGCCCACGTATACGAAGATGCCGATCATCCCGTAAATCAGCTGCTGGTATTTCATGGCGCCCCAGCCATCGGGACTTTTAACGGCATTTCCATTAGAATAAAACAGGATCCCGATGACAACGATGAGAATGGCGATGAGCAGGGGAACTTTATTGATATCGCTAAAATGCCCGAGCGCGATGATGGCCAGTATCAGTCCTGTCATGACCAGCAGTGCGCGGGATGCTTTGGTAGCATGCTCAAACTTCTCGTCATTTTTCCCCGAAGGCAGTTTTGAAATGGCAAATATGATGGCCACCAGCGCAAAAACCGCCGCAACGATCATATAGAGCGTTTTGACCGAAGAAACGGAGGTATCGTCTACGTCGGCATTGATGGTGCCAAACAGGAAAAGGCTTACGATGATGGGGCCGATGGTTGTTCCGAATGAATTGACACTACCGCCGAGGTTAAGGCGGTGGGAGCCGGTGGAGAGGTCGCCCAGCGAGATGGCAAAGGGCTGTGCGCAGGTTTGCTGCAGTGAAAAGCCCAGCGCAATGATGAACAGGGCTACGAGGATAAAAGTGAAATTACCAAAAGCAATGGTTTCGCCTTTTAACGCTCCGACGACCGGTTCGAGCTTAGCTGCATCGAACCTGGCCATTAGTTTGGCCGGTGCGCCATTCACCATTTTTACATCTTCCGGGGCTGTAAAAGCACCGTTCATCTGTTGCTGAATATCCGGGTTTTGGAGGAAACGATTGCCGGCGCTGTCGTTTTTAATAGTGAGGGAGTATTCGTTGTTCTTTTCCTCTTTTTTCAGTACGACGGTCTTATCCGAGGTAACAAACTTCTGTCCCGGGGTGAATTGCCTGATTTGCCCGATGTTTTCACCGATGGGTTTTAATGTTTCACTGTTTACGGCGGGTATCATAAGGAGGGCGCCGAGAATGGAAATGCCCAGGCCGTAGATGATGCCGTTTTTATAGCCTATTTTATTAAGAAAGTCTTTTCCGCTTGCTTCAGACAGGATATACAGTATTAATGAACCAATGAAGTAGGCGCCGTAAAAGGCGGTACCGATGAGCTGCGACTCAAATTGACTGAGATTGAAGTAATTCTTGCAAAAAGGGATAAAAATGCTGTTGGACGCAGCTATAAAGCCCCAAAAGAAAAATACCAGCACCAGGATCGCCAGTGCACCCGTGTTAGTTGGTTGTTTGGGTTGGTTCATGAAGCAATTGGTTTGTTTTAAATAATTTCTAAAAGTACCAAGTTTTTATTAACGAGAACAAAACACGGCAAGAATTGTGTACGATTTACACCCAGTGCAGGTTTCAGGGGTTTTTGTAACGCGTTATCGTATTGGTAATGCGGAAATTGGCGGGAATAAGGGCTAAAAATATTTACATTGCCCGCAACAACCAATCGAAAACCTTCCTAAATTGATATACTAATTTCAAATTCGATGGAATGGAGATACTTCACGTAACAGCAGAATGTTATCCTGTAGCGAAAGTAGGAGGGCTGGGAGATGTAGCGGGGGCTTTGCCAAAATACCAAAATTTATTGGGTCATACCGCCAAGCTGGTGATGCCGATGTACCGTACCAAATTCCTGTACGAGAATCAATGGGAAGTGGTGCATAAGGGCGGGGCATCGCTGGGCAACTGGTGGTTTGAATATACCGTCATCAGGGAAAAGAACAATAAGCTGGGCTTCGACCTGTACCTGGTGGATATCAACGGGCTGCTGGACAGGGAGCGGGTATACGGCTATGCCGACGATACCGAGCGGTTTACCAGCTTCCAGGTGGCGGTGGTAGACTGGCTGTCGTCGTGGAAGCATCGCCCCGATGTGGTGCATGTGCACGATCACCAGGCGGCGCTGATACCTTTTATGATGCAGTACTGCTACGACTACCAGCACCTGCGTACCGTAGCCACCGTGCTGACCATACACAACGCGCAATACCAGGGCTGGATGGGATGGGATAAGAGCCATTATATTCCGCATTGGGACGGCTGGCGCTGGGGCGTGCTGGACTGGAACCGTAACATCAACCCGCTGGCGGCGGGTATTAAATGCGCCTGGAAGGTAACGACGGTAAGCAAAAGTTACCTGGAAGAGCTGCGGTATATGAGCAACGGGCTTGAATCGCTGTTTGAGTACGAGCGCGGCAAATGCGTAGGCATACTGAACGGCATCGATACTAAAGTATGGGACCCGGCCATCGACACCTATCTCGGGCATCATTTTACGCAGGCTACCAATACCGCCGGCAAAAAGGTCCATAAAGAAAAGCTGTGCGCGGAGTTTAACCTGGATGCCAGCAAGCCGCTGATTGTTTTTATCGGCCGGCTGGTAGGCGAGAAGGGGGCCGATTTGCTGCCCCGGGCCATTAACGACGCGCTGTATTATATCGGTAAGAAAATGAGTTTCCTGGTGCTGGGCAGCGGCGAGCCCTGGGTGGAGCAGCAGCTGGGTACGATGAGCGGCTCGCTGGTGGGCTATTTCAATTCGCGGATTGGCTACAATGAGCAGCTGAGCCACGAAATGTATGCCGGGGCCGATTTTTTACTGATGCCCAGCCGGGTAGAGCCCTGCGGACTGAACCAGATGTACGCCCTGCGCTATGGCACCATTCCCATCGTGCGCCGTACAGGCGGATTAAAAGACACGGTAAAGGATTATGGCGAACCAGGCGGGTACGGCATTTGTTTTAATCAAGATGCTGTGGGCGATATTACCCATGCTGTGTACCGCGCGGTGACCCTGTACGATCAAACAGAAAGAATGAAGCATATACGTGAGCAGGTAATGGCGCTGGACCACAGCTGGGACAGCAGCGCGCAGCAGTATATTGACGTGTACAGTGAATTAAAAACAAAGGTAAACCCCTGAAAAATCAATTAATAAGTCAACACAAACCGCTTGCTTATGAGCAAATCAACGTTAGCTGTGATCCTGGGTGGTGGCGCCGGTACACGTTTGTATCCCCTTACTGCCAGCCGTAGCAAACCCGCAGTGCCCATTGCCGGTAAATACCGCCTGGTAGACATTCCCATATCCAATTGCATTAATTGCGGCATCACCCGGATGTTCGTGCTTACGCAGTTTAATTCTGCCTCGCTGAACCGGCATATCAAGAATACTTATCATTTCAGCGCTTTCAGTTCCGCCTTTGTAGACATCCTCGCGGCCGAGCAAACGCCCGACAACCCGACCTGGTACCAGGGCACGGCCGATGCGGTGCGCCAGAGCCTGCGCCATATAGGACCTTTTGAAAGCGATTATGTGCTGATACTTTCCGGTGACCAGCTTTACCAGATGGATTTCCAGGAAATGATAGAAAACCACCGGCAGCTGGGCGCCGATATCTCTATCGCCACCATACCCGTGGCCGAAAGGGAAGCGCCGGAATTTGGCATCCTGAAAAGCAATGAGCAGGGATATATAACGTCGTTTGTTGAAAAACCAAAAAAGGAGCTGCTGCCCGAATGGGTGAGCGATACCGGCACCGAGATGCAACGCATGGGCCGGCATTACCTGGCTTCGATGGGTATTTATATTTTCAACCGCAAGCTGATGTTTGATTTGCTGGAGGAAGAGTATAAGGCGGCGACGGATTTTGGCAAGGAAATCATTCCGCAGTCGATCGATAAATACAAGGTGGTGAGCTACCAGTACGACGGGTACTGGACGGATATCGGTAATATCTATTCCTTTTTTGAAGCCAACCTGGGCCTTACGGCGGACATTCCCGATTTCAACCTGTTTGATAATAACAAAGCTATTTATACCCGTGCGCGCATGCTGCCGCCGGCCAAGATAAGCGGCACTACGCTGGAAAAAACCATTATCGCCGAAGGCTGTATCATCAACGCTTCGCGCGTGGAGAACAGCGTGGTGGGTATCCGCGCCCGCATAGGCCATGGCACCACGGTGGTGAGCAGCTACCTGATGGGCAACGATTATTTTGAAACCATCCCGGAGATGGCGCATGCCAAGCAGCATGGCATCCCTAATGTGGGCATCGGTAACCGCTGCTATATCCGCAATGCCATCGTAGACAAGAACGTGCGCATCGGCGACGATGTGCGCATCAACGGCGGTTCGCATCTTGAAAACACCGACCATTCGCTGTATACGGTAAAAGAAGGGATTGTGGTTATTAAGAAAGGCGCTGTGATACCGAATGGGTTTGTGATCTAGTATCTTCTCATACGCTCACCAAAACGATTGCTATGTCATCTGCCTACACGGGTGTAAAGCCGCGGCTTGGGTTCTGGCAAATATGGAACATGTGTTTCGGTTTTTTCGGAATACAGTTTGGCTGGAGCCTGCAGATGAACAATATGAGCTCTATTTATGAGTATCTCGGCGCTTCTGCCGAACAGATACCCGGTTTATGGCTGGCGGCGCCGATGACCGGGCTGCTGGTGCAGCCAATTATAGGGTATATGAGTGACAGGACCTGGCATCGTACGCTGGGCCGCCGGCGTCCTTTCTTCCTCGTGGGCGCCATTCTTAGCTCCATCGCCCTTTTCTTTATGCCCAATGCGCCCACTATCTGGATAGCGGCGGGAACGCTGTGGGTGCTCGATTCATGTATCAATATCAGCATGGAGCCTTTCAGGGCTTTTGTGGCCGATAACCTGGACGAGCAACAACGGTCTTTCGGGTTTGCCATGCAAAGCATGTTTATCGGCCTGGCTGCTTTTGTGGCGGGCTACCTGCCGGGCCTGCTGGTAAAGCTGTTTGGCGTGTCGCGCGAAAAGCTGAGCGGGGCGATACCGGAGAATATCCTGTTGTCTTTTTATATCGGCGGCGCTGTATTCCTGCTGGCCGTATTATATACCGTTATAAAGAGTAAGGAATACCCGCCCATGGATGCCGACTGGAAAACCAGGATGCGGGAATCGCGCAAGGGGTTTGGCGGCGGTTTCAAAGAGATTTTTTCTTCCATTGCCCATATGCCGCTGCAGATGCGGCGGCTGGCGCTGGTCAATTTTCTTACCTGGCCCGGTTTATTCCTGATGTGGTTTTATTACAGCACAGGGGTGGCCACGGATATCTTTGGCGGCGACCCCAAAACAAACAGCGATGTATATACAATGGGCGTGGAGTATGCAGGGCAAACCTCTGCCATTCTGAACCTGGTTACGTTTGCTTTCTCTTTTTCCCTGCCTTTCTGGGTAAGGCGGCTGGGTAAAAAAGGAACGCATACGGCCTGCCTGCTTATTGGCGGGCTGGGCCTGATAGCGATAAAACAGATACACGAACCATGGATGCTGTATGGGGCCATGGGCATGGTAGGCATTGCCTGGGCCTCCATTCTTTCGATGCCTTACTCCATGCTGGCGGGCTGCCTGCCGGCGCATAAGATTGGCATCTATATGGGCATCTTCAATTTTTTTATCGTACTGCCGGAGATCATCGCCTCGCTGTTTTTCGGGAAGATAATGGAGCATGTATTGCATAACGATAGGCTGATGGCGGTGCGGATAGGAGGTGTGTTGCTGTGCCTGGCGGCGGTGGTATGCGCGCTTATTATTAAAGAAGAAAAACATGAATAAGTTGTTTGCAGTGGTATTAGTCATCCTCTCCCTTACCGGTCGTGCACAAGACAAACCGGATGTATACCCCACGCACTGGTGGGCGGGTATGAAAAACCCGAAGCTGCAATTGATGCTGCATGGCAAAGATATCGGGCGGCTCAATTTTTCGCTGGCGGCTTATCCCGGCGTGACGCTGGATAAGGTGAATAAAGTAGAAAGCCCCAATTATGTATTTCTTGATATAACGGTATCGGGTGTGGCAAAACCGGGGAAGCTCTTATTAAAAGCATTGCAGGGCAGTACCACTGTATATACAATAGCCTATGAGCTGCAGGCCCGCCGCGCGGGCAGGGGCACCGCTTTTGCACAGGGAGTGCGGTCGGAGGATTTTATTTACCTGCTGATGCCCGATCGGTTCAGCAATGGCGACGCGGGCAACGACCGGGTGGCGGGATTGAAAGATCAGTCGCTCAACAGGGATTCCATTTTCCTGCGTCATGGCGGCGATATGCAGGGTATCATCAACCATCTTGATTATTTGCAAGGCCTTGGCGTGACCGCTTTATGGATGACGCCGGTGCTGCTGAACGATATGCCCAACCGTACCGAGCATGGCTATGCTTTTACCAACCATTATACCATTGAGCCGCGGCTGGGCGGAGCAGAAGCGTATAAGCGATTAAGCGACTCGCTGCATAAAAGAGGCATGAAGCTGGTGCAGGACGCGGTGTACAACCATGTAGGCCTCTACCATTTTACGGTGCAGGATCCACCTATGAAGGACTGGCTGCACCCATGGCCTTCGTTTACACATCCCAATTATAAGGACCAGGCGCAGTTTGATATACATGGGGCGCAGGCAGATAAGAAACTGGAAACGGACGGATGGTTTACACCCGAGATGCCCGATCTCAACCAGGGCAATCCCTATGTAGCCAATTTCCTCATACAACATGCCATCTGGTGCGTGGAGGAATTTGGGGTGGATGGCTGGCGCATCGATACCTATATCTACCTGGACCTGCCTTTTATGAACCGCTGCAACAAGGCGTTGACAGACGAATACCCGCGTATGACCATGTTTGGCGAGGCGTGGGTGACGGGTACGGCCAACGAAGCCTATTTTACCCGGAATAATATCAGCACGGCTTTTAAAAGCAATCTTGGCGGCATCACCGATTTTCAATGCCTGTTCGATGGTATACAGCCTGCGCTGAAGCAAACGGGCGATGGCGGGAATCGGTTGTACCAAACGCTGAGCAATGATATATTATACCAGGACCCGATGAACAATGTGATCTTTCTGGACAACCATGATATGACCCGTTTTTATTCGGAGGTGGGCGAGGATATAGCCAAACAGAAAATGGGTATTGCATGGCTGCTGACGGAAAGAGGTATTCCGCAGCTGTATTACGGAACCGAGGTGTTGATGAAAGGCGTGAGCAATCCCGATGGATGGGTGCGTCTTGATTTTCCGGGGGGCTGGGCGGGCGATGCAAAAAATGCTTTTACGGGGCAGGGCCTAAGCACGCAGGAAGCGGATATGCTGCAATACACGACACGGTTTGCCCGTTTCCGCAGGCAATCTACGGCCATTGGCAGAGGTAAGCTGCTGCAATACGCGCCCGAAAACGGGGTGTATGTTTATTTCAGGTATGATGAGAAGCAAACGGTGATGTGCGTGATGAATACGACCGACGGGCAGCAGACCATTGATTTATCGCGCTTTTCGGAGCGTATAAAAGATTATACAAAAGCGTATGATGTAGCTACGGGCGTTGAATTTGCTTTGCAGCCAACGCTGAGCCTGGGAGGGAAATATCTGCTTGTTATGGAATTAAAAAAATGATGCGGTGTTAGGCGGGCCACGGTCGTTTGCTATGCCAGGGTAACCGTGGCACGCCTACATTTAGATCATAGTGAGCAGCAAATAGCGCTTACCCGATTTGCCCCAGTCTTTCATCCGGTCGCTCAATGTGGCATTGAGCTCCTTACGGGTATTCTTTTTGCCTTTGACAGGAATTTTAAAATCTGTTTCGCTTACCGGTACGGCCTGTACACTGGTGGCAAACCAGGTAATGTGCTGGTGTGGTATGGCTACGCCCAGTATCATGCCGGGCAGTCCGCAGAAAGATTCAGGCCCGCCGGTAGTGGATATCTCATCTGTATAAAAAGCCACCACGTATACTGAGTCCATGATAAGGGCATTGGCGCGGCGGCAATTGAAGCCGGCGATGGTGCGGGTTTCATCGGTTATTTTCCAGCGTATTTTGCGGGTGCTATCCTGTATAAGAAACAGGTCTTCGAATATCACCTTCTGCGTGATGGTTTTTTCATTGTCGAGATCGGAGTACACGGCTTTGTTTTCGGGCATGCTGTACCAATCGGGGATTTTATCATTATCCGGGTTAGCGGGACCGGGCTGGTACATCGTCTTGTTTTTGGTAAACAGCAGGTCGAAATAATCTATCTTAAAATGGGGTATTGCTTTTTTGGCCAGTTCGGTCCAGCTGCTGTTATCATTGCCGTCCTCCTGCATCTGGTCGTAGAGATTGGTCTTTTTTTCAAATCTTATTTTGCCCTGTTCTACGAAAATAGCGTTTTGCGCATGTAGTGCGCAGGGTATGATAAGGAAGTTTAAAAAAAGGTATTTTAGTGACATAAGAATGATTTTATTGGTGCAACGCGTATTATGGCTTGGGAGCTCCCGTGCCCATTTTGGTAAAGTTCCATACCAGCGACAGCATAAAATACCGGCGGATGGTGGTATAAGTCGTCTGTGTGATATTATTGCTTCCTGTATAACGGCTCAGGCCGATATTCTGGTTGAGCAGGTCGTTGCCGCTCAGCCTGAGCACCAGCTGGTCCTTTTTCAGCATCTTTTTTTCTATCGAAGCATTCAGCAGCACCACGTTGTTATTGGTCTGGAACTGCGGCGTTTTTTGCCGCAGGTTGATATCGGCGTTCACACCCAGCACGATTTTCAACGGCAGGTCTACGCTGCCGTGCGGCCCTATATTATACGTCCAGAAGCTGGTGCTATAAGCTTTCTGGATGGAGGATACGCTGTTGGTATAGGTAGCTGAACCCGATACGCCGATTTCATATTTCTTTTCTTTCCATTTGCCGATATCGCCGCCCAATGTATAGTTGTCACTGTTGGTGGCGTTCAGCACCTCGTTGACAATGTTTACCGAATGATTATGGCTGTACCGGCCATTGAACCCAATGTTGATGGCCGGGCCTTTCCATTTGAAATTATAGCCGATGTCTGCGCTGATGGAATAGTTGCCGTTGAGATTGACCGACTGGTAGGTTCTTTTACCGGTAGCGGTATCCACATTGTCTTTGCTGCCGATGCTGTTGAGCGTACTGTTATAACTGATACTGGTGTATATATAGCGGTCGTTTAAAACTTTATAGTCGTTGTAACTAAGCCAGAGACTGTTGTTGAACGCAGGTTTCAGGCCGGGATTGCCAATGGATATGTTCAGCGGGTCGTCGTTGGTGCTTATCGGCTGTATCTGTTGCACGGTGGGTTGCATGGTATAGCCATTGTAGTTTGCCATCAGTCTTTTTTGGGCGCTGAAAGAATAGGTAAAAGTGGCCTTGGGGTACCAGTTCACAAAGCGCCGGGCTATCGAGGTATCGGCATGCGTGTCTGTTTGCTCAAAATGTGTAAAGCCGATATTGCTGCCCACGCTGGCCTTGAGTTTTTTCTTAACAAGGCTATAGGTGAGTCCGCCGGAATGGGTGAGCGTATTCAGTTTGTAATCGTTGCTGTACAGCGGGTCCAGCTCGGTATACTTGCCGGTCGACGATTTGTTGTAAGAGCTGCGGTTGGAACTGCTGTTGTTGACGGTGATGCCATAATTGGCGGCGAGATAGGAAGCCGCCGACAGCGGTTCGGTATAGGCTATTTTGCCGCCCAGCGTGGTGTTGTCGCTGTGGTAGTTTTTTAGCTGGTCGGTTACCTGCCGCTGGTTGAGGGTATCATTTTTATAGAAATCGTTTTGTGCAAACACCAGGCCTTCCGAGCTGCTGCGCATGTATCTTTCTTCGAAGCTCATGGAAAACGTGCGGCCCTTTTTAGCCAGTTTTTTCCGCCATAGCAGGCTGCTGTTGAAGTTGCGGGTATCGCTGGTGCTGGAAGCGTTGCGCATACCGCGGTTTACCAGCGCGCTGTCGGCTCCCAGGGTTTCGGAATCAAAATGGCTGTTGGTTACTTTATGATCAGAGCTGCCATCGGCCAGTATTTTAATGGAAGAGGTGGAGTCGAATTTAATTTCATAGTTGCCGTCTGCCCGGTGGCGCATGATCTGCTTATCGGAGTACTGGCGCTGGTTGCTGTACTGGTTTTTGGTGCCGGAAGAATCGGGCAGCAGGGTTTGGGAAACGGTATTGCTGGTATCGACTACCGAGAGCTGCATTACCTTATAGTTGCCATTGATGTTTTGCTTGTCGTCGTCCCATTTGTTATTATAATGAACGCCGCCGGTTTTTACCGAAGGGTAGCCCTGTCCGTTGTAACGGCCATCCCAGTTTTCGATATCGTCCATTCCAGGGCCAGCGCCGCTGAAATTGAACCCGCCTGTCGTTTCGTCGTAGTCCAGCATACCGGCAAAGCTTTGGCCATACTTATCGCGCTCGCCCCAGTCCAGCCCGGTTTTGCCTGTATTGGAGTGAATGCCATACAATGCCAGCTTTTCTTTTTTCTTAAACAGGTTAAGCATGACCTGGTTGTCGTAGTAGCCGTTGCTGCCGGCGCCGGCATTGATCTTTCCAAAATAGCCGTTCTTTTTATCGTCTTTCAGTTTGAGGTTGATGGTTTTTGAACGCTCCCCATCATCGATGCCGGTAAAAGCCGACTGGTCGCTTGTTTTATCGTACAGCTGTACCTTGTCCACCATATCGGCACGCAGGTTCTGCGTGACCAGCGTAGGGTCGTCGCCAAAAAACTCTTCCCCGTCTACCAATACTTTGCGCACTTTTTGGCCCTGGGCGGTGATTTCACCCTTGCTGTTGACTTGTATGCCCGGCAGTTTTTTGAGCAGCTCTTCCACGTTGGCGCCTTCTTTTACCTTAAAGCTGTCGGCCTTGAATTCGAGGGTATCGCCTTTCATGCGGATGGCGCTTACTTTCTGGCTTACGATCACTTCTTTCAGCAAATCGCTTTTTCGGATAAGGTTGACCTTGCCCAGGGTCAATAAGGTATCTTTCCGCAAGCTGTCTTTGGGCACGAAAAACGGCTCCACGAAATCGGCGAATTTAGGGTAGGTCACCATCAGCAGGTAATCGCCCGGCGGCAGGTTTTTGATGACAAACGCACCGTCGGCGCGGCTGCGGGAAAAAGCCTGCATTGTTGAATCGGATTTTTTCAACACGGCAATTACTGCATTGGATAATTCTTTTTGTTCCGTCGTATCGCTGATGGTTCCTTTTACGGTGGCCTGCTGGGCCATCGCAGTGCCATAGGCACAGAGGATAAGGAGGAGGGTGGTGGTTCTTTTTCTCATTGGTCAGGTTAGTGTCAGTTACCAGGTTTAATGGTTAAGGCATGGGTGCATCCTCTTCTAAAATCGTGGCCGAATATCATCCAAAAACAACTAACTTTAAAAGGGCGATGTCTTAATTTTAGGTTAAAGCATTCGTTTATCAGCACCGGTAGATGCAGAAACCGGGGAAATGCATAAAAAAACAAATAGATGGAAGAGAAGGTATCCCGCCGCTATGAAGAAGATCATTTTATCGATACATCGGGTAAAGTATGGAATTATTCGATGTTGTCGGCCGAAGACATCAGCAATTTCCAGTATGGCACCCATTACCGCCTGTATGAAAAGTTCGGTTCGCATACCGTCACGGTAAACGATATCCCTGGTGTTTATTTTGCCGTATGGGCGCCCAATGCCTCTTCCATCTCCGTTATCGGCAATTTCAACGACTGGCGCAATAATGAATATGAATTGTTTCCCCGCTGGGATAAGAGCGGCGTATGGGAAGGGTTTATCCCCGGTTTCGGAAAGGGGGAGGTATACAAATACCATATCGTGGGTTTTAAAGGTATCGAGACTGATAAAGGCGATCCTTTTGCGCACTTCTGGGAGAAGCGCCCGCAAACGGCTTCCATCACCTGGGGGCTGGAGTATGAATGGAAAGATGCCCAATGGATGCAGGAGCGTAAAAAGCACAATGCGCTGGATGCTCCCTGGAATGTATATGAAGTGCACCTGGCCAGCTGGATGCGGCCGGATGCCAACGACGAAGAACGTTATAACACTTATGCGCAGATACGCGAAACGCTGGTGCCTTATGTAAAAGAAATGGGGTTTACCCATGTGGAGCTGATGCCGGTGATGGAGCATCCCTTCGACGGCAGCTGGGGCTACCAGGGCACGGGCTACTATGCGCCCACTTCACGTTTTGGCAACCCGCAGGAGTTTATGGAGCTGGTGGATGCATTTCACCACGAGGGGATAGGCGTGCTGCTCGACTGGGTGCCTTCGCATTTCCCTTATGATGCGCACGGGTTGTTTATGTTCGACGGAACGCATACGTATGAATATGCGGATATGCGCAAGGGTTACCATCCCGACTGGAACTCGTATGTATTTAATTACAGGCGGGGAGAAGTAAAATCGTTTCTTATCAGCAATGCCCGTTTCTGGCTGGATAAGTTTCATGCCGACGGGCTGCGGGTAGATGCCGTATCGTCGATGCTCAAGCTTAATTACTCGCGCACCACGGGACAATGGGAGCCTAATGAATATGGCGGCGACGGCAATATCGAGGCGATTGCCTTTATAAAAGACCTCAATGAAACCATTTTCCGTGATTTTCCCGATGTGCAGACCATTGCCGAGGAGGCCACCGACTGGCCGGGTATCAGCAAGCCCACTTTTATGGAAGGGCTTGGCTTTGGCATGAAATGGATGATGGGCTGGATGCATGACACGCTCAACTATTTTAAGACGGACCCGCTCCATCGCCCGGGCGTACAGGACAAGTTTACGTTCAGCATGATGTATTTCTATGACGAAAACTTTATGCTGCCCCTGAGTCACGACGAGGTCGTGCATGGTAAATCGCCCATGATATATAAGATGCCGGGCGACGAATGGCAGAAGTTTGCCAATCTCAGGTTGTTGTATACTTATATGATGACGCATCCCGGCGGCAAGCTGTTGTTTATGGGCAATGAGTTTGCCAGCACCAGCGAATGGAATTATAAAAGTGAATTGCCCTGGTACCTGCTGCAATACGAAATGCACCGCAAGATGAAGGACTGTGTACGGGACCTCTGCCACCTGCTGAAGGACGAACCGGCCCTGTACCAGCAGCAGTTTGTGCCCGGCGGTTTTGAATGGGTGGATGTAAACCATCGCCCGGAAAGCGTGCTGGCCTATCGGCGCAAGGGCCTGGACCCGGAGGAAGATATCCTGGTGATTTTAAACATGACCCCGGTGGTGCGGAAAGACTGGAAGCTGTATACCTATGGCAATAAAGCCTGGAAGGAAATCTTCAACAGCGACGATAAAAAATACGGGGGAACGGGGGATGTTTATAACCCGGCTATTACCGTGGCAACGGTGGATAAAAACCCTTATTTATCCGAAATAAATATGCACCTGCCGGCGTTAGGAGCAGTGGTACTAAAATAGATCCGTAACTTCGCTTTCGTCCAATACTTATAAAAAATGAAAAGTATCCTTACCATACTGGGGCTGACCGCTTCTTCATTTGCCATTGCGCAGTCGTCCGACAGTTCCGCCGCTTATTACCAGAAGGGCCTCGAGGCCAAAAAAGAACGCCGTTTCCTGGTGGCTTCCCAACATTTTAACAAGTCTTTGGCCTTTGACGCCGCCAATACCGATGCCCGCCGTGATTTGGGCAATGCGTACCTGGAAATGCGTCGCTATCCTGAAGCCATTGCGGCCTATGGCGAGGTGACTAAAAAGCTCCCGGAAGATACCGCGTCCATCAGCAGCCTGGCCGTGCTGTATTTCTATACCCGCAAATGGGACCAGGCCATCGTGTATGGCAAAAAGATGCTCGACCGGAAAATTGGCTCCAATGCCAACTATATACTGGGAAAAAGCTTTTATGAATCGGAGGACTACGGGCAGGCGTTTACCTACCTGCAGGCCGCAGCCAAAGAAGATCCCAATAATGCGGAGATCCCTTATGCCACGGGCAGGGGCTATACCGAAATGAGCAATTACAAGGCCGCCGCGCCTTTTTACGAAAAAGCGGTGCAGCTGGATACCACCAAACCGCGCTGGGTGTATGAGTGCGCGCTCAATTTTGCCGCCATTCCCGACGACCGCAATGCGGTTAAATATTACCTGCTGGCGGCGGACAGGGGTTACCGGCTGGATAATGACTATTATGAAAACATGTCTATTTCCTACCAGGGCCTGGGACAGATGGATAAATGTATCGAGCTGCTAAAAAAAGTGCTGGAAAAGAAACCGGCCGATTTGGAACTGCTCAATACCATTGCCGATATTCATTATAAGATTGGCAAGTACCAGGAAGCGATGGACTACTGGGATAAAATAATCGGGTATGATAAGCAAAATGCCAAAGCCCTCTATATGATTGGCATGTGCTACCAGAAAAAAGGCGATAAGTCAAAAGGCGCGCAGCTATGCGACCAGGCTATTGCCATGGACCCTTCGCTGGCGCGGCTGAAGCAGCAGAAGAATTAAAACGCGAATGTGCGCGGATTCGTGTAATCACATTCTTTCGGGCACTTTAATACCCAGCAGGCTGAAGCCTGAAGCGATGACATTGCCTGTCATTTCGCAAAGCTGCAGGCGCAGTTGCTTTTTCTCTTCCGATTCTGCGTTGGCCACAGAATGTTCCGTATAAAAAGAATTGAAGGTTTTAGCGATACTGTATACATAGTTGGCTACTACCGAGGGATTGTGTTCGGCCGCGGCTTCTTCGATTACTGCACTATATTGTTCCAATACAATCAGCAAGGCTTTTTCCAGGGGCAGCAGGGACTGCTGCACGGTACCGTTTTTTTTGTTGCCGGCCTCTTTGCGCAGAATGGATTTAATACGCGCGTGGGTGTATTGAATAAACGGCCCTGTAAAGCCATGAAAATCGATGCTTTCTTCGGGGTTAAAGATCATTTTCTTTTTCGGGTCCACGCGCATTAAGAAAAACTTCAGCGCACCCAATCCAATGGTTTCGTATAATTCTTTCAGCTCCTCTTCGTTGAAATCTTTTACTTTCCCCAGCTCCAGGGTCTTTTGCCCGGCGATGATCACCATTTCCTGCACGATGTCATCTGCGTCCACTACGGTGCCTTCACGACTTTTCATTTTGCCGGTGGGCAGCTCCACCATTCCATAGCTTAGATGATAGATGCCATTGGCAGAGGGCAGGTCCAGCCTCTGGCAAATAAGCTTAAGTACTTTAAAATGATAATTCTGCTCGTCGCCCACCACATAAATGCTCTGGCTTGCATTAAACTCTTTCTGCTTTAATTCGGCCAGCCCGATGTCCTGGGTAATATATACTGAAGTGCCGTCCTTCCTGCGTACCAGCTTTTCATCCAATCCATCAGCGGTGAGATCGATCCACACGCTGCCATCTTCCTTCTGAAAAAAAACGCCTTTTTTCAGGCCTGCATCCACCAAATCTTTGCCCAGCAGGTAGGTATCGCTTTCGTAGTAGGTTTTATCAAAATCGCTGCCGATGCGGCGATAGGTAACGTCAAAGCCTTCGTATACCCAGCTGTTCATGGTTTTCCAGAGGGCAATGACGTCAGGCTGACCATTTTCCCAATCTACCAGCATTTGCTTGGTTGCCTGCATTATTTCGGTCGCATTTTCGGCGATGTCTTTGATGCCTTCCTTTTCTTCGGCTATTTTCTCGTCGATTGCTGTAAGCTGCTTCGCGTCTTTGCCGGTTTTGATTGCTTCCAGCTGTTGTATTTTGGCCAGGTGTTTTTGCGCCAGAACGGAAGCGGCTTCGTCCGGCAGAACGCCTGCCTTGCCTGCGTAAATGGCTGCAGCAATGGGCGCGCTTTGCTTTTTCAGCTCGTCATTGAATTTTACGTAGTAGTCTCCTACAAAATGATCGCCTTTCTTGCCGGTGCCCGCGGGGGTGGCGCCGTTGGCGAAACGCTGCCATGCAATCATGCTTTTGCAGATGTGCACGCCGCGGTCATTGACGATACAGGTTTTTACTACGTCGTAGCCGTTTGCTTTTAATATCTCGGCCGTGCTCCAGCCCAGGAAATTATTGCGCAGGTGCCCCAGGTGCAGGGGTTTGTTGGTATTGGGGGAGGAGTATTCCACCATTACCCGCTGTCCTTTGGCCGGGGGGCGGCCATAACGGGTGTCGGCATGGTTGTTTTGCAGCAGCTCCAGCCAATAGCGGTCGGCCACAACGAGGTTTAAAAAGCCTTTGATAATATTATAGCCTGAAAACAGTTGCGGGTATTGCTGCACGAGGTGAGCGCCCAGCTCATTGCCCAGCGCGTCGGGTGATTTTTTGAGCTGTTTTATCAGGGCGAATAACACGATGGTATAATCGCCTTCAAATTCAGGCTTGGTTTGGTTGACCTGGAAATGATCTTCGGTGAATACACCGCCGTATAGCCTGCCAAGACTTTCTGTTACTGCCTGTTTGAGTTGCGCTGCAATTGCCATATTCATGCTTAAAATGGCAGCAAAAATAAGGAACTGCGGGGAGAAAGCAGTCGGAAGTCTTGCATGAGGAGCCCGGGGTCATTTGCTCACCGGGTTCCGGCCATTATTCACCGGTATGTGCTTAAGAATTGGTTAATGAGGAGCCGCGGGTGGCTGAAAAATGGACACGAATAAGTACCTTTGCAGTGATAAAAATGCTGTACGTGCTAACGAATTACGTGACTAATTTTATTGATTTCTTTCATCCGCCGTTTAAAAAATGGATGCCGCTGCAAACCTTTCGCTATGCCGTTTGTGGTGGAAGCAATATGGTGCTTGGCTTTCTTATATATACGGTATGCTATAAGTATCTTTTCAAAGAGAAAGTGGTGCACGTGGGCCTGTATGCTTTTCAGCCGCACAGTGCCGCACTGATTGTCTCTTTCTTTATCAATTTCCCCGTTGGCTTTATGCTGATGAAATTCGTTGTCTTCATTGATTCCAACATACGCGGCCGGATACAATTATTCCGGTATTTTTTTGTTTTTGTATCCAACCTGGTGCTCAATTACGCCCTGCTGAAAATGCTGGTCGACGGCCTCAAAATGAATGCCATCGTGGCGCAGGTAATCGCCACGGCCGCAGTGGTACTGATCAGTTACCTGCTCCAGCGGCATTTTACGTTCAAGGTAGAACAGACGGAAGTAGATTAGTGCGCGGTGCTTAATACGCTTTGGGCTGCGTCATGCTGAACCAGTTGCCGCATCCATCGGTAATGATGGCTTCTATGCCATAAAACTGTTCTTTGGGCTCCGATTTGAAAACCACGCCTTTTGCCTTGAGCTCTTCGTAGGTGGCGCGGCAATCGGGTGTATGCAGCACACCTGCGCCCATGGCGCCTTTTTCCAGCAATACCTTAAAAGCCTGTTGGGTTTCGGCATCAAAATGCGATGTTTTATCGAAGGCCGGTATCAGCACTATTTCAAATTCGGGCTGATCGGGTGGGGTTACGGTCAGCCAGCGGTAGCCGTTGTCCATGGTGACATCGGTATGCACGGTAAAGCCGAGCTTGCTGACATAAAAATCATAGGCTTTGGCCTGGTCGGTAACAAAAAGCGTGATGTGCGATACTTTGGTAATCATAAAAAATAATTTATGCACCAAAGCTACCGGCTTTGTCAAAAGCGGGGTTCTCGAAAATTGCTTTTATTGGTCCAGCCCGAGGGTATCGATGAAGCAGTGGGGGATAAAGGCTTTTGGCTGTTCTTTGGCCTGTTGTTTCTTCAACCAGGCCATATTGCGGTAATACTGCGGCGCGAAGCCGATTTCCTTTTTAAACAGGGTACTGAAGGAGCCAAGGCTTTCAAAACCCACCTCGTTGCACACCTCGCCCACGGTCTTGTCGTCGTTGCTAAGCAGCTCCTTGGCTTTTTCCAGCCGCTTCCAGGTAATGTACTGGTGGGGCGTACGCTGGTAGATATGGGTAAACAGCCGGTGAAAGTGAAAACGTGAAAGATAAGCCTGCCGGGATACCGTTTCCAGGTCAAGGCATTCATGGAAGTTCTGGTCCATGAACCGTTTGGCCGAAACGATGCGCTGGTAATGGTGGAGGGCTATTTTCATGCTGCTTAAAGGTAAAGAATAAGCCTATTTCAGACTGGCCTTTTCTTTCGACAATCCGAATTTTATCCCAAACACCGCCAGTACGTTATTGACTTTATTGAAATCTTTTCCCACCGAGGCGACGGCCACGATGCCCTCCATGACCTGGTAGTTGGCTACGAGCGCCAGCCGGTGGTAATCTGTTTTGTTGGGAATATCGCGGCGGTTGACGTATTCCAGCGCCAGGTCGAAGTTTTTCTCCTGGTAGGAGAGACTTAGCCCCGCATCAAAAAATACGGAGTCCTTGCCTGTTTTGGCCGGGTCTACGGCGCGGCTGTACCTGGCCAGGGCTACGATGTCGAGCGGGAATTTATACGGCGACCAGCGTATGTTGAGCCAGGCGCCGCTTCGCACGGCGGCGAGGCTTTTGAAGGAGCTGGCCTGCCCGAGATAAGCGGCTGCGAACTCGATATCAAACGTCGTTTTAGCTTTTAAACGGGCCAGCTCGGCTTTGGCCGCGCCGATGGCATCCAGGTCGAGGCTGTCGGGGTCGTTGGACAGCAGCACGATGATGGCCCTCCGCACAGAGTCTACGTCCCTGCGCAGTGCGGGGCTGTACAGGCGGAATAGCTGTGTGCGCAGGCCGGCGGCGGCAAAGGAGACGGAATCTTTTTTAAAGGAAGCGCCCGAAAATGCCAGTGTTTCGAATACCGGGCTACGCTTTTTAAAATAATCGCTGAAAGTATAGGCGGGCCTGTTTTTAAACCAATAGGGCGTAAATTCTACCGCGCCGCCCTGCAGCAGGTTAAAGAGGCTTACACTAAGCGCCTTGGGATTGGTGGGCTTTTCGATGGAAGCGGGCGATTGATCCATGAGTACAAAAGCGGGCGATGTGGGCACGCTGAGATCGTTGATCTTTACATCGGACTGTGCCTGTATGGTAATGGAAACAGTGACAAGGGCGGTAAAAAGCCCTGCTTTTTTAAAAAGGAGCATAACAGGGAGTTTTAAAAGTTGAAATCGACAATAAAAGAAAAGATATCACCGTCGTTGTCCACCTTATCGCTAAAGGTGGTGGCAGGCGGCTGGCAGGCATGGAAAAAATAGGTGACCACTACGCCGTTGGTTTGCTCATTGGTGTCGAGTATGTTGGTGGTGACGGTAATGGTTTTGCCCTGCAACTCTTTTTTGGTGCCCAGCCGGAGGTTTTGTATTTCTCCTTTGCCAAGAACAGCAGACGTTGTTTTGTTTTTAACGATGCTGCCACCTATCTGGGCGTTGCCGATGGTAATGGTCAGCAGCACGTCGTCGCTGCCGTCGGCCACCAGTTTAACTGATTCGGTTCTCTTCTTCACTTTCATAATAGATAGTTTTAAGGTTAAATAAATACGGAGGGCAGGGGAGGAACGGGCTGGCAACTAATAAGAGCATGCGAAAATAAGAAGTGTAGGGAATATTCTTCTACTACTTTTAGGTAGGGGGGAATACTTTTTTTAACGGTCGTTCTCCCCGTACTAACACCGTTTTGGCCCGTATCAATACCAGGCAAAAAAAACAGCGGGTAACGCATTTTTCCCTAATTTTCCCCATTAAACCAAAACTATTACATGTCGAATTCGCTTTTTCGGAAGAAATCTATCGATAAGATACTGGAAGATGCGGCAGAGGGAGGGAGTGACGGTCATGAAGGACCGGGTTTGAAACGGGTGCTGCGGGTAAAGGATCTCACCTTCCTGGGCATTGCGGCGGTGATTGGCACCGGCGTATTTACCGCCATCGGTTCGGCCAGCTATCATGGCGGCCCGGCGGTGATATTATTGTTTGGGCTTACCGCGGTAGCCTGTGGTTTTGCCGCCTATTGTTACGCTGAATTTGCTTCTACCGTGCCTGTATCGGGCAGCGCTTATACCTATTCATATGTAGCCTTCGGTGAAATATTTGCCTGGATCATCGGCTGGGATCTCCTGATGGAATATGCCATCGGCAATATTGCCGTGGCTATCTCGTGGAGCCAGTATTTTGTGAGCGTGCTGAACGGTTTTCACCTCCATATTCCCGAATGGATGACGATGGACTATGTAACGGCACATAAAGGATACGACGCCGCCATGAAAGTGCTGGGCGACGGCACAGGTAAAACCATCGCCACGCTGGATGAAAGCCTTCGCAATACCTACAATGCCTGGCAGCATGCCCCCGGCGCGGGCAGTTTCCGCCTCATCATGAATATTCCTGCGCTGGCCATCGTGGTGCTGATTACCTGGATTGTATACATCGGCATCCGCGAATCGCGCACCGCCAATAATACTTTTGTGCTCATAAAGCTGGGGGTTATTCTGGCGGTGATCATCGCCGGCGCTTTTTATGTGAGTCCTCCCAACTGGCATCCTTTCATGCCCAACGGGTTTGCCGGGGTGATGAGCGGCGTATCGGCGGTGTTTTTTGCCTATATCGGGTTCGATGCTATTTCCACGACGGCGGAGGAATGCGAGAACCCGAAACGGGATTTGCCCAAGGCGATGTTTAATACCCTGATTATTTGTACCACGCTGTATATTATTCTTACACTGGTGCTCACCGGTATGACGAGCTATCAAAAGCTTAATGTGGCCGACCCGCTGGCATTCGTGTTTGCCGACCAGCATACAAAGGTGGGCAACTGGATTGCCGGGGCTATTTCCATAAGCGCCATCCTGGTTATCGCTTCCGTATTGCTGGTATACCAGCTGGGGCAGCCGCGCATATGGATGAGCATGAGCCGCGACGGGCTGCTGCCGAAAGTGTTCTCGCGTATCCATCCCAAATACAAGACGCCGTCTTTTTCCACCATTCTCACCGGTTTTGTGGTAGGGATACCGGCATTGTTTCTCAACCTGGACGTGGTGATAGCGCTTACCAGTATCGGTACCCTGTTTGCCTTTGTGCTGGTGTGCGGGGGCGTGCTGGTGCTGCAGCGGCAGCCAAACCGGCCGGAATCGAGGTTTAAAGTACCTTATCTGAACAGCAGGTATATCATACCGTTGTTATTTATTGGTGCGTTGGTATCGATAGCCCGGTATGCGCCGGAGCATTTCGGTACGTTGTTTACAAAGGAAGGGTGGCCGATGCTGTGTTTCTGGGTGCTGGCGGCGGTGATTTCGGTGATGTCATTTGTTTATAAATTCTCGCTCATACCCGTGCTGGGGCTTACCAGCTGTTTTTACCTGATGGCGCAGGAGAGCCATACCAACTGGCTGCGGTTTTTGATCTGGCTGGTGATAGGGCTGGTGATTTATTTTTGTTATGGAAGGTGGAATAGTCATCTGCGGCAGAGAAAGAAATAAGGCCCGCAGGGCCTGCCGAATAATACCGTAAATTTGCCTCGTAGTTATAAAAACGAGTATGAAATTCCAGATTGGCGACAAGGTAGTAGTGATGCATTCCAACGACGAGGGCGAAGTGGTGGAGATAATCAACGATAAGATGGTGCTGGTAGACGTGCACGGCGTGAAATTCCCGGCGTATACCGACCAGCTCGATTTCCCCTATTTCAAGCAGTTTACCCAGAAAAAGCTTTTTCCCGACAAAAAGCCAAAGACCTATATCGACCAGGTGCCGCGGGAAAAGACCGTCACTACTTCATCACCCCGGCATGCGCCGGGCGTATGGCTGATGTTACTGCCTAAATTTGAAACCGACGAATTTGGCGATGATCTGGTGGAGCTACTCAAGATATACCTGGTCAACGGTACAGAAACCGGTTACCATTTCGATTACCGTCTCAATTATTTCGGCAAGCCGGGTTTTGAGCTAAAGAACCAGCTGATGGCCAGGCAGGATTTTTACCTGCATGATATTCCCTTCGATAGCCTGAATGACAGCCCCGGGTTTGAATGCGAGTTTTCGCTCATTACGCCCGACAAAGCTAAAGCAGAGTTTTATGAAACGTCCCTCAAGATCAAGCCGCAACAGCTGTTTAAACGTATCGAAGAGCTGAAGCAGAAAGGAGAGTCTACCATATCGTATAAATTGTTTGATTCCTATCCCGCCCGCGTTGACGACGACAGGCCCGATACCAGTCCGCTGGTCAAAGCCGGTTACAAGGTATACGAGGCGTCGAAGGCGCGGCAGCACCTGCCGCCGGCCCGCTCGGTGGTGGATTTGCATGCTGAAAAGTTGACCGACAACTGGGAGAAGATGAATGCTTTTGAAATCATCACCCTCCAGATGAGCGAGTTTGAGAAATATTATGACCTGGCGGTGGCCCACCGGCTGCCGTCGATGTTCTTCATTCACGGACTGGGCAGCGGCCGCCTGCGCGACGAGGTGCACGAGCGGCTGCGGACAAAGAAAAATGTCAAATCGTTTGTCAACCAGTACCATCCCGCCTATGGTTATGGCGCTACCGAGGTATATTTTCAATATTAGCCTACCTTTGCCGATTAACTACCAGCCGAGCTATCGTTCCGCGCAAGCGGGAAGGAAAGTCCGGACAGCATAGAGCAATGTACCGGTGAACAGCCGGGTGGCGCGCAAGCGCCAACAGACAGTGCCACAGAAAATTACTGCCCTGCCAAAAGCGGGGTCAAGGTGAAAACGTGAGGTAAGAGCTCACGGCTTCTATTGGTAACAATAGTCGCGGGTAAACCTTGCATGCTGAAATGCCACGTATACCGGTGGTCGAGGGCTGCTCGCCCGATGCCTGCAAAGGCAACGCCGGAGGGTAGGCAGAACGAGCCCGGAAGTAATGAAGGGCCAAGATAAATGATAGCATAGAACAGAATCCGGCTTACGGGCTGGTAGTTATTTTGTTTGGTGGGTACTGGCGGGAATACTAATTTTAGCTGGTATAACCCAAACAACTGTTGAAAGACAACTCTTTCAGTGATATTACCCTATTGATCCAACTGGCGGCAGGCCAGGAGGACGCTTTCACTCAATTATACCTCCGCTATAGTCCCACTATTTACAATGCCCTGATGGTATATATAAAAGATGAGCACCAGGCCGATGACCTGTTGCAGAACGTATTTGTGCGGCTTTGGGAAAAAAGGGCAGAACTCACCGCGATACAAAACCTGGAAAATTACCTGTTTATAATAGCCCGTAATATGGTGTTCAATCATATTAAACGTAAGGCCATCGAAGAAAATGTGCACCAGGCGCTGCGGAGCCGGCTGCCCGAATCGGCCGATTCCACAGAAAGCAGGATGCAGGAGCTTGAATACAAGCGATTGCTGCAGGAGGCCATCGATGCGTTGCCGGCCCAGCAAAAGCAGGTGTACCTTATGGCCACCGATGCGGCTATGAGCTATGAGGATATCGCCATTAAAATGGATTTGTCAAAGCTTACGATAAAAAAACACCTGGAACTGGCCCGCAAGTCTATCCGGGCCCATATCAACACAAGGCTCCATGGTTATGTGGCGCTGCCTTTCTTACTGGCATCGGGCGTATTATGGCATGCATAACGCAAGCATAACAATAAAATAATATTTTTTCTGTCGCATTACGCCACCGGTTCCTGCCGGTTGTCTTTATAGTATAATAGCATGGTATGGCCAATCCTCGTTTTCATTTCTTATTGCAGCAATTCAAAGAAAACAGGCTTTCTGAAGCGGATGCAGCGGAGTTTCGCCAACTGGTCATTGACGGCGAATACGACGAATGGCTGGAAGCGGATATACAGGCCGTGCTCGAAAAAAATGAACGGCATCCTTTGTGGACGGATGAAAAGCAATTGAGCCTGTTGCAGGCTACCCTGGGCCGTTTACAGAAAAAAGACGGAAATGAAAAGCCCGCACTTGTATTGCGCAGGACGCCTTTGCAGCGTTACGGATGGGCTGCTGCGGCGGTGCTGGCCCTGGCCCTGGGACTTATTTGGTGGTGGCAACCAAAGAAAGCAACGCAACTGGCTGTTCACCCCGTAGGGCGGCCCGGATGGAATAAAGCCATTTTAAAACTTGACAAGGGCAGGCAAATCATGCTCGACAGCAATTCCAGCCTGCGGGTGGAAAATGCCCGTGTGGCCAATGGCGAAATAGCGTATGCTACGGCTGAAGCGGTGTCTTATAACACGCTCGAAACGCCGCGCGGCGGAAAATATCGGGTGGTGTTGCCGGACGGCTCCAAAGTATGGCTCAATTCGGCTTCTTCCCTGCATTATCCAACGGCATTCAACCAACCGACCCGGGAAGTGACACTGACCGGCGAAGCCTATTTTGAAATAGCGGAGAACAAGGCAAAGCCTTTTATCGTTAAAACGCGTTCGGAGCAGGTACTTGTACTGGGTACAGGTTTTAATATAATGGCCTATGGCGACGAGGATGCCGTGCACACTACACTGGTGCAAGGCTCGGTCAAACTTGTTTCGGGCGCAAAAGAACAGCTGCTTACACCCGGGCAGCAGGGCCGTTTGGCCGGTAACCAGTTTATGGTATCCCGGCCAGACATGGAACAGGTGCTGGCCTGGAAAGACGGTATGTTTAATTTAACCGGCGCGGATATCAATACCATCATGCGGCAGGTAATGCGCTGGTATGATGTGGAGGTAGTATACAAAGAAAACCTTTCCAATATAGAACTCTCAGGAATCATATCGCAACGAAAAGACGTACATCAATTGCTTGAAATACTGGAGGAAACCGGTAAAGTACATTTCCTGGTGGAGGGCCGGAAAATTACCGTGTTGCCCGGCAGTGCCCGATAAAGCAGTCTATACGAAGCATTCAGCCTTATCTGTTTAACCTTATTTATTTAAGCCTTATTCATTGGGGAAGACAACCCTGCAATAAAAAACCGGAAGTGCGGCTACACCCCCGGTTGGTATTGTTCGGTTGTCGCAACAAACTATTGCCTTACTAAGACCGCTTATTGTTTAACCAAACTAGTGTAAAGCTATGCAATTAACTGCTTTAGGGAAAGAGTTGCGTCCGAAAAAATGCCGGGGGCATATTTCCCGAACGCCCATTCTGCTCGGTATGAAACTGACTGTATTATTCTTACTGGCCGCCACGCTAAGCGTGTGTGCTAAAACCAGGGCACAAAACGTAACGATTTCGGGTAAGGACCTATCGCTGAAAGCGGTATTTGTGCTTATTCACCAGCAAACCGGTTATGATTTCCTGTACGATTCACGGGAAATAGAAAAAGCTTTGCCGGTAACGCTGGACGTAAAAAATGCGCCGATGGAAGATGTGCTCACTCAATGTCTGAAACCATCAAAGCTTGGTTTCGTGGTTAAAAACAACGCCATCATCGTAAAAAAAGCAGAGACAAGAACGTTTGATGCGCCGGTAGCGGATGAATTGCAGGCGCCGGTTGAGTTACCCATTGTAAGAGGCCGGATTATAAATGAAAAGGGCGAGCCTATAGTCGCGGCCTCGATTAAAATAAAGGGAAGTACCCGGGGTACTGTATCCAACGAGAATGGGGAATTCATCCTTAAAAATGTGGGCGAAAATGATGTGCTCGTGGTAACCGTCATCGGCTATGAAAGCAGGGAGCTCAAACCCGACAATTCAAATAAATACCTCAGTCTGCAACTGAAGCCGAAGTCCAGCGATTTGAAAGCGCTTGAAATCGTGTCTACCGGTTATCAAAATGTCAAAAGGCTTACCATGGCAGGCTCCGTAAGCAGTATCAAAGCATCGGATTTGTACCTGAATGGCACGTCTTCATTGGAGCAGGCCCTTCAGGGCAAGCTGCCGGGCCTGGTAGTCATCAACCAGAGCGGTGAGGTAGGCACGCGGCAGAAAACGATTGTACGCGGCGTATCCACGCTTTCCGGCACACAGGACCCTGTATGGGTGGTAGACGGCATCATCCAAAGCGACCCGCTTCCGTTTAAGACGGCAACGCTGAATTCCGTTGGCGCCATTACACCCGATAATTTCGATTACGTGCGGAACTACGTGGGCAATTCCATCGCCTGGCTCAATCCGTACGATATAGAAGATATCACCGTGCTGAAGGACGCTTCGGCTACGGCTATTTACGGTGTCAGGGCTGCCAACGGCGTTATTGTCATCAATACCAAGAAAGGCAAAGCTGGTCCGCCCAATATTACCTATTCCACCGCGATAAATATGACCGGGAAGGTCACCTATGATAAGCTGGACCTGATGAATTCCAAAGAAAGGGTAGGGGTGGACCGCGAAATACATGATCGTGGTCTCGTCACTACCTTTGCTTATAACAACATCGGTTACCTGGGCGCGCTCAACGATTACCTGTTTAAGCGTACAAGCGCCGATGAGTTCAACCGCCGGGTGAAATACTATGAAACGGTCAATGTAGACTGGTTCGATATCCTGTTTCGCAATCCCATCAGCAATAGCCACATGCTAAGTATATCGGGCGGTGCCGGCAGCATGCGGTACTATGGCTCCGTAAGGTATGGCTTTACCAATGGCGCAGCGCGGGGAAATGACAATAAGGGATACACGGCCAATTTTGGTATGTCGAGCCGGGTGAATGATAAACTGAGCATATCGGCCCGGCTGTCGGCCTCGCAGAACAATACCGACGGTTTTTATAAAGTCAATCCTTATACCTACGCTTCCACCACCAACCGCGAGATTGCCGTCGACTCTGCCGGCTCCGACTATTACTATACCGCTGCTTCGGGATATAAGTTCAATGTGCGCAATGACCTGACCAACTCCGGTTCCATCAACCAGGTAACCTCGGTCAATACCAATATTGAAATTAATTACCAGCCCATCAAGGGCCTTACCTTTCAGTCCCTGTTCGGGATCAGCCAAAGCAATACCACCGGTTATACCTATGCCGGTCAGCGAACTGAGTACATTGCCGGTAAAAGAGGCTATGACTACGGTACGGTCAATGCCACGCAAACTGCTTATATCAACAGCAAGCTCCCTATAGGCGGCGAATACAATGAAAGCGATAATAAGAACGCCACCTGGAACTGGCGGAACAGCGTGAGCTATTCCCATATCTTCGGCAGCCGGCATGCTATGACGATAATGGCAGGACAGGATGCGATGAGCTCCCACAATACCGGCGTCGCTTTTACGGAGTACGGTTATTTGCCTGAACGAGGCAAGGCCTTTGCAGCAGTGCCGCTAACCTATACCGCGGCTAACACTGCCAATCCCCTGCTGGCGGTGAATGAAGTGCTGACGGACCGGATCAGCAATACCATGGGTTTTTATTCCAGCCTTAACTATACCTACGACAACCGTTATGTGCTCAACTTCAGCGTAAGAGGCGATGCCTCCAACCGTTTTGGCCAATACACCGGCCAGCGCTTTAACCCGGTATGGGCGGGTGGCCTGCGCTGGAATGTAATGAACGAAAAATGGATAGAAAAACAAAGCTGGCTTTCCGGCCTGAGCCTGCGCTTTACCCTAGGCTACCAACGGAATATAGTGGATAATTTCAGTCCCGACCTGATAGCCAGAATGCCTACCACTCCGGCCTCACAGGTAATTGACCAGTTTACCGGAGAACTCAGACTTGTGGTGAGCTCTCTGCCTTATGGCAACCTGCGCTGGGAGAAAAACCTTGTCATGAACTATGGCCTTGATTTCAGCCTGTTCAATAACCGTATTGCCGGTACGCTGGAATATTACGAAAAGAGGGGAAGCGATATCATTGTCAGCCTCCCGGTAGCGCTGGAATACGGCGTGAACACCATGCCGGTCAATGGCGGCAATCTTATCAACCGCGGAGCGGAGATAGATTTAAGCTTTGTGCCCATCCGTTCAAAGAATTTCAGCTGGAGCATTAATATCAATTCGTCCAAGACTTTTAACGAGCTAACTAAAGTAGGAACGCAAAATCCCACCTGGCGTAATGCCGTATCCGGGAACCTGTATGTGAAGGGATACCCGGTAAGTGGATTCTGGGCATTCAACTATACCGGCATTAATCCTGCCAATGGTTACCCAATGATCGATTTAACGGTGGCCAAGGGAGGCGACGCGGTAAACGATCCCACCTCCTTTATGACCTATGTGGGCAAGCTCAATCCTGATTTTACGGGCGGCCTGGGCATGAACTTCCGGTACAGGATGTTTACCCTTAGCGCCAATGCCTACCTGCAGCTGGGCGGAAAAAAATTCATGGCCCTAGCTTACAATACCACTACCACCCTGCCTTCCGAATATGAAAACCTGCCGCGCCAGCTGCTGCAAAGATGGACGCCGCAAAATACGGGCGCCTCTTTCCCGGGACTTCCCGATGCCAGCGTGAAACCGGTTACGATGCCCGACGGAAGGAATAATATAGGCACGAACTACTATGATATGTACAATTACAGTACCGCCCGGGTGGTAAATGCTTCCACGCTGCGCATGAACAACCTTTATGCCGGGTACACCTTGCCGGCAAAGCTGGTAACGCGCCTTAAATGCCGGAATATAGCGGTAAGCGCAGGTGTAAGCAATCCCTTTGCCATCGTCAGCAGGGATTTTAAAGGACGCGACGCGGAAGTGGCCACCGGTCAGCAGCCGCGCACAAGAACCTGGTCCATGACGGTAAACATTACTTTTTAAGAATAACAACCCGGAATAATGAAACGATATACCATACTAATATTATTCACGTGCCCGATGCTGTTATCACTTGGCGCGTGTAAGAAATTCCTGGCTGAATCCAGCCAGGACGAGATACGCCCCACTACCACTACTGATCTTACTCAACTGCTGGTGGGTACCGCTTATCCCTACCAGACCGCGATGGATACCTATGCTGATTTGCTGACCGATGACATTCAATGCAACGGCATCCCGCTCACCGGTGGCGGCGTGGCGGACGCCACTATGGTGCCGTACCTGAACGCCGGGGCGCTGATTTTTACCTGGAACCCTCTAATGTTCGAACGGCGCAGCGATGGCTCGGCATTGCTGTCGGGACAGGATTCCTGGCAGACATACTATAAACAGATCAATGGGTGCAACCTGGCGATTGATTACGTTAATAAAGTAAGCGGAACGGTTACGGAGAAGAATGCCATCCTGGGACAAGCCTTGTTTTTACGGGCCTACTATTATCTCAAGCTGGCAACGCTGTATGGGCTGCCCTATAACGGCGCCGGCGTGAACCCCCAAACATCGTTGGGCGTACCGCTCGTGCTGAACGATGTGGTATCCGATGCACGGCCTGCCAGAAATACCCTGGCGGAAGTATACGACCAGATAGAAGCGGATTTACTGAAAGCTGCGCCGCTGCTCAGGGATAACTATACGCCCACAACTCCCTTTCGCGTAGGGCATGTGGCCACTTATGCACTGCTGTGCCGGTTTTACCTGTACAAGGGCCGCAATGAGGACATGGACAATGTAAAACGGTATGCCGACAGTGTGCTATCGTATAATTCAGGCCTGAACCAGTTGCAAAACTATTTCTCCGCCACCTCCGTATTCAGCACCCAGGGTATTTACGACATTACCGCCGGCCCCGAAGTCATCTGGGTGTATGGCCCCAACCCCAATGGCATAACTACTTATATGCCGGTGCAGACCGCTACGTTGCCAACCTACACCGTGTCGTTGGATTTAACGAACTTATATGATAAGGGCACCGGCACGACTAACTACGGTGACTTGCGCTACCTGTCCTATTTTTTGAGAGCGACTTACAATGGTGTCACCTATAACACCCGGAGCTTAAAAATAGCTACGGCAAAAACATATGGAACCTCTGGCATCCGTATAGCGGAGATATATCTTAACCGTGCCGAGGCGCTCATCCGCCGGTACAAAGCAAGCGGGCAGGCGGCCGATCTCAGCCAAGCCTTAAGCGATATCAACATGCTTCGGCAGAGCCGGTATGACAAAAGGAATGTGTCTTATACGCAGGTGGCCATTTCAGATGCCGATTCACTGTTCCGGTTTTACCAGCAGGAACGCCGCCGCGAGCTGTGCCTGGAAGAGAACCACCGCTGGACGGATATCTGCCGCTGGGCGCTGTCCATCACGCACAACTATATAGATGCCGGCGGGGTGTCCACCAAATACACCTTGCCGGCGGGTAGCCCGCTATATGCGTTGCCCATACCATACACCGCATTTGATAACAATGCAAACCTGGTACAAAATGCGCGATAAAAAACTTATATCAACCCAAAAATCAAGCTATGCGTAATCTCCTATATACGATTCTTTATACCGTGCTGTTATCGGCCGTTTGCACTTCCTGCAAAAAAGAAGCGGCCCCCACGGCTTCTACGGATACCCTGGGCTATGCACTGCCCCAAGGCAATAATAATTACGATACTACCATATTGGGCTATTATAATAAGTATGGCACCTACCTGTTGTACAAATTCACCAACAAGGATACCTACTGGACGCCCACCGGCTGGAAAAATGCCGATTCGGTCAATAAAATCGCCGGCTATTATGCTACACCGGCCAACCCTGCCTATATCAGCAGGCAACTGGCGCTTATCAAAAAATTATGGTTCGATTACTATACCGATAAGTTTCTTAAGAATTTCCTGCCGGCTAAAATCATGCTTTGCTCAGGGATAGATTCGGGTTACCTCACCTTTATATTTACGCCGGTCACTACGTCTGTACTGAAAACAAAGCCGGTGGCAGCCTTGTACAACTATGATAATATCTGTGTGAACAATGCCGGGCCCGCCATCGATACCATGAAAACCCGCGATTCCATCACCTATATGGCCAAGGTGAACCTGGTATTCATACAAAGCATGACCGGCAGGAACGTAGCCAATCCCACGGCGGATTTTTCTTCGACTACCAGTTATAACACGGCTGCTACCTCCCAGGCTTTGGCTTACGCCAGCGGTATATTGTACACTTATTACAACGGTCCCACGGCGGTCAGAGACTGGAGCATGTACATGCAGGCCCTGGTAAGCTGCTCGGAAACAAAGCTCAATAAAAGCACGGCCAACACCGACGCTACTTTCGTGGGTATACTTAACCCTACCAAAGATGCAAACGGGGTCATCCGTAAGCGGTACAATATGGTGCGGAACTATTATATCAACAATTATGGCGTCGATCTGCAGGTCATTGGCAATGCGGCCGATCAATAAGAACACAAATAAAAACTATCTATGAAACAGGTTTTCGGATTTCTTTTGCTGGCCGTTGCAGCGGGTGCTACGGCACAAAACAGGCAGATTATTTTTGAGCACGATATTTCCCCGCAGTTGCTGGCGCAGGCCAAACAGCAAAACAAACTGGTGTTTGTAGACTGCTATACCGTTTGGTGCGGCCCTTGTAAGGAAATGGCCAGAACGGTATTCACGCAGGACAGCGTGGCGGATTTTTTCAATGCCAGTTTTATCAATGTAAAGCTGGATATGGAGAAAGAAGGGAAGGATAAGGCAGGCAAGTACCGTGTAGAAGCCTATCCTTCCTTCCTGCTGCTGGACGGCGATGGCAACCTGGTGTATAAGTTCGTGGGCGGAATGGCCTCCAACGAGTTTATGGCAAAAATCCGTGAAGGCGTCAACCCCAAAAATAAAGTGGCGGTGTACAACCGGATGTATGCGGAAGGTAACCGGTCCAAAGAATTACTGCGGGAATATGTAAAAATGAAACTGGAGATGATGGAAATAAAGGGAGGCCAGCAGATTGCCGCGGACTATTTCGACATGCTGCTGCCCGAAGAACGGGTAAAGCAGGAGAACTGGTATATGTTTGGCGATAACCGCTATGCCCTTTACCTATCGAATATCGGCAGCCGCAATGTCTCCTATCTCGCAGACAACTGGCGCGCCTTTGCCGCGTCCAACGGAAAAGAAGTGGTAGAAGCCAAACTGGCACTTAATTTTCGTAAGCTGGCCAATTATTGCCTGGAAGGGTATTACTTTAAGCAGCATGCATACAGCCCTGCTGATTTTGCTAACTACCGGCGGCAAATCAACGACACCGAATTGCCCGATAAGGATCAGTTTGCCATTTTAATAAATATGGCGGAAGCGGCGGGGCAAAAAGATACGGCCAGGGTAACCGATTTGATGGCTGATCATGTGGGACATTTCTCGCCCGACAACCAGAAGATCTTCCTGTCCTACTTAACGATGATCCATTTTTCTTCCGAGCGTTTTCCAAGAGCGTTAGAAGCGGCGGAACAAATCATACAAACTTCCAAAAACACAGGCATGGTGCAACTGGCCATGCACGTCAAAAAGAAAGCTCATTCTTAATTAACTATGAATTTAATCCAAAAGGGGCTCCTTCCGGCAATATTGCTGGCGGCAGGAATGCCTTTGTTTGCCCAGAAGGCCAATTATGCGGCTGCCGAACGTTTCAATGCGCCGAAACTGCTTCCGAATACAGGAACCTTTAAAGTCATTCCCCTTTTTTTAAAGAAAAGCGATGTGTTCTGGTTTCGCTACCAGGATTCGGCAGGCGAACATCACTATGTCGTAAACCCCGAAAAACCGGTAAAGCACCTGTTGTACGATAAGTCGCTTATCATAGCACAACTGGGGTTGCTGCGAAAGGAGTGTATCGATACCGCCGCCCTGCAATATTTATTCAGTTTCAGCAGCGACGAAAAAAGCGTGGAGCTCAGCTATAAAAAGACAAAATACAGTTATGACTTCGACGATCAGCGACTTGCCGTATCACCAGGGGAAGGCCGTGACAAAACCCGTTTGTCGTGGCCTCCCGGTACGGTATCGCCCAACGGGCAATGGCAGCTGTATGCCTTGGCGCATAATTTATACCTGGGAAGGATAGCCGATACGACAGCAACGGTCTTGTCGGCCGATGCGGAACGTTCTTATTCTTTTAACATCAACGAAGACGATACTTCGGTATCACGAAAATCGCCTACAAACGCGGGTTGGCTGCCGGACTCAAAACGGTTTTATGTGATAAGGAAAGACCGGCGCAGGGTGGGCACGATGGCGGTCATGTATTCAATGACTTTCGACCGTCCCCGGGTGGACACCTATAAATACGAATTGCCCGGCGATAAGGACGTTACCCAATACGAATTGTTTATCGGCGATACGGCCGGTCGCCGCCTGCTGAAGATAAACATCGCCCGATGGCCCGACCAGGAGCTGGAAGTAGTATGCGCCGACGGGCGAAGCGACGAACTGTTTTTTACCCGTAAAAAGCGCACCCTCGATGAAATAGAGCTGTGTGCAGTGAATACCATTACCTGTCAGGTTCGTGTCGTCATTCATGAAACCAGTAAGCCTGTTATCAACGAAGATTTGTTTACCGTGGCGGTGCTCAACGGCGGTAAGGATATATTGTGGTGGTCCGATCGCAGCGGCTGGGGACAATACTACCTGTACGGGCCTGATGGACAGTTGAAAAATGCGGTAACGCAGGGCGCATGGACCGCCGGCAGGATACTGTCCATCGATACTGCGAGGCGCCAGATCTATTTTTACGGATATGGCCGCGAAAGCGGGCGTAATCCTTATTTCGCGCATGCCTACAGGGTAGATTTCGGCGGAGGGCAACCCTTGCTGTTGACACCCGAAGATGCCACCCACGATGTGTTTGTTTCAAAACGGGGGTATTACCTGGTGGACAATTATTCGAGGATCAACCTTATGCCGGAATCGGTGCTGCGCGATAAGCAGGGCGCATTGCTTTGCCGCCTGGCAAAGGCAGATTTAAGTCGCCTGTACCGGATGGGTTGGAAAATGCCCGAGCCATTTACCGTAAAAGCCAAAGACGGCGTTACCGATCTCTATGGTATTATGTGGAAGCCCTTCAATTTCGATTCCACCAAAAAATATCCCATTATCTCGCAGGTATACCCGGGACCGCAGATCGAAACGGTATGGACGGATTTTACCGTGCTCGACAAATACAACAATACCTCGCTTGCGCAAGTGGGCTTTATCGTAGTATGCATGGGCCACCGCGGCGGCTCGCCCCTGCGCAACAAAGCCTATCATACGTATGGGTATGGCAACCTGCGCGATTATGCGCTGGAAGACGATAAATACGGGCTGGAACAGCTGGCGGCAAAGCATGCTTATATGGATCTCAACCGCCTGGGCATCTACGGGCATTCCGGCGGGGCGGCCATGGCGGTGACCGCCCTCTGTACCTATCCCGGTTTTTATAAAGTGGCCGTGGCCTCCTCGGGCAACCACGATAATACCATCTACAACCGCACCTGGGGAGAGAACTACCAGGGTCTGCAGGAAGAAACCGATACCGTCAAAATAAAACGCACCGGAACGCTTTTCCGCTTTCATACCGATATCAACCAGGCGCTCGCCAAAAACCTGCAGGGGCGCCTGCTGCTGGTCACCGGCGAATCGGATAAAAACGTGCACCCGGCCAATACCTATCGGATGGCCGATGCGCTGATAAAGGCAGGCAAGGATTTCGATATGCTGGTATTGCCGGGCCAAAGCCATCACTATGAAGGCGCGTATCAAACCTTTTTCCAACACAAGCAGTGGCAGTTTTTTGCCCGCTGGCTTATTGAACAGCCCGATGAAGCCACCAAATAAACACTCATTTCCCAAATACAACATCTTTATGTTTAGACGACATTTAATTTGTATCTCATTCATCGCTGCTGTTGTTTGTCCTGCTACCGCGCAACAGCCGGCAAGGCCTGCCGGCGCTAACCCCGCGCCTGCACCCCCGGGTGCTGCTCCACAGGCAGGTAATAACAAGCCGGGGCCAAAGCCCTACCGCGAACTGATAACCGATAAAGCGGTCACCACCCGCGGCCTGCTGATCGTGCACCGGCTGGACGATAAAATATATGTGGAGCTACCCGACAGTCTCCTGGGCCGTGATATGCTGCTGGTGAGCCGCCTGTCGAAGGCCGGCGCCGATATGCGCACCGGCAACAAGATGAATGGTTATGCCGGCGATATGCTGAACCGCACGGTGGTACGCTTTGAAAAAGGGCCGGCCAACCGCATTTTCCTTCGCGAGATTTCGTACAGCGAACGCTCGAGTGATTCAACCCGCCCTATGTTTCGCTCGGTGCTCAATTCCAATATACAACCCATTGCCATGTCCTTTGATGTGCGTGCTTACCACAAAGATCCGGTTACGGGCATGCAGGCTACTGTGATGGAATGGACGGAACTGATCAACAGCGACAACGACCTATTCTTTTTTGGTCCGATGAAAGGAAAGCTGGGTATCGGGGGCTACCAGGCCGATAAATCTTACCTGTTGGATATAAAGAGCTACCCGGTCAATACGGAGATAAAAACCATTAAAACTTATACGAAGGCCCCTGCTGGCATGCAGTTGGTCAACGGTGTGACGAGCACCATAGGTACGCCTAAACCAATAACGGTGGAACTGAATACTTCTATCGTATTACTGCCGGCCCTGCCCATGCAGCCGCGGTATGCCGATAACAGGGTTGGCTACTTTACATCGGAGTACACCGACTTCGATGCCGACCCGCAGGGAGTTAAGAGAGTATCCATGATTGAGCGCTGGCGCCTGGAGCCCCGCCGGGAAGACATGGACAAATACCTGCGCGGCGAACTGGTAGAACCGCAAAAGCCTATCGTCATCTACATCGATCCCGCTACGCCTGCCAAATGGGTGCCTTATTTGATCCAGGGTATCAACGACTGGCAGCCGGCATTTGAAAAAGCCGGTTTTAAAAATGCCATTGTCGGGAAAAAAGCCCCCTCGCCGCAAGAGGATCCCAGCTGGAGCCTCGATGACGCACGGAATTCGGCGGTGGTGTACAAGCCTTCGCCGGTTGCCAATGCCAGCGGCCCGCATATCACTGACCCGCGCAGCGGTGAAGTGATAGAAACGCATATCAACTGGTATCACAATATTATGAAGCTGGTGCACGACTGGTATTTTATACAGGCCGCCGCAGTAGATCCGGGCGCACGCAACATGCAGTTCAGCGATTCACTGATGGGACAGCTGATACGGTTTGTGTCGTCTCATGAGGTAGGGCATACGCTGGGGCTTCGTCATAATTTCGGCGCCAGCTCTGCCACACCCGTGGAAAAGCTGCGCGATAAAGCCTGGGTGGAAGCGCATGGCCATACATTGTCCATCATGGATTATGCACGGTTTAACTATGTGGCGCAACCAGAGGATAATATTACCGAAGCAGGACTGTTCCCGCGCATCGGCGATTACGACAAATGGGCCATTGAATGGGGCTATCGCCTGGTGCCGGGCGTTAAAATCGCAGGGGAGGAGCGCCCCGTACTCGATCAATGGATAATGTCCCATTCAAACGACAAACGATATTGGTTTGGCAATGAAAGCGATCCCGACGATCCGCGGAGCCAGAGTGAGGACTTGGGCGATAATGCGATGAAGGCCGGCGCCTATGGCATCAAAAACCTCCGCCGCATCCTGCCTCGTCTTGTGGAGTGGACCCGGGAAGCCAACAGCGATTACGATAATCTGCAGGTGATGTACCGGCAGCTCAATAGCCAGTTCAGCCTGTATATCGGCCATGTCGTGAAATACATTGGAGGCAGCTATGAAAACCTGAAAACAGTAGAGCAGCCGGGTGCTGTATATTCACTGGTGCCTGCCGCCTTACAGCAGGAAGCCGTAGCCTTTTTAAATGCGCAGGTGTTTACCACGCCCGAATGGCTGGCGGATAAAAATGTGCTTTCCCGTATCGGTGCGCCACCGGCCACGGTCATCGGTTCGCTGCAAAGCGAAACGCTTTCCCGCATTATGAGCCCGACGGTATTCAACAAACTGCTGGTGGCGGCTACCATCGATCCGCATGCCTATTCGATGACCGATTTGCTGGCCGGTCTGCGTAAAGGCATCTGGAATGAGTTGGATACAAAACAACCTGTTTCCTTCTACCGCCGCAACCTGCAAACAGCTTATGCAGAAAAGCTCATTGCCATCGTGCTACCGGTTACCGGGGTTAAAGATGGGCCGGCAGCGTCCCGTGGCAGTGACAATGCCGACCTGGTAGCGATAGCGAAAGCCGAACTGAAAGGACTGAAAGAAAAAATACGGCTATCCCTTCCTGCAATAACCGACAGCCTGACGCGGTATCACCTGCAGGATGTGGTGGAAAGAATAACCAATGCCATTACGGTAAAATAACAGAAATGAGCGGCAGTACCTGCTGTCGCCTTCCTTATTTATTCTTTTTGAAATTTTATTATCGACATGTTTCCGGCGGTATTTTTCAGCTGGATAAAATATATGCCTGCGGGGTAACCGCTTACATCGATACTTTGACCAGAGGTAAAAGTATGGAACTGTTGCAGGGTGGCCCCGCTAATGGTCATTAACCTGGCCGATTGCAATGGCTTGCCCCTGCTGATAATAGTCACTTTGTTTTTAACCGGGTTGGGATAGAAAGAAGTCTGCAGCCGGTTTTTGTTTTCTTCGGGTCGTGCGGTAAGCTCTTCCGGCGTCCAGGGAAGCAAAGCCATGTTGGACGTGAGCAAGGATACGCCCATCATGAAGCCATCGCCTGTATGTATGGGCGGGTCACCCCACCACGACAAAACGCCATCGCCACGCAGGTACACTCTAAACCTAAGCACGGTGATATTGGTGCCGGTAGCCAGTACCGAACCGGAGGCGGCGCCGGCTCCCGTAGGACCGGTGGGGTGGAGCGCCGAGTTCAATATCGCGGTAGGCGTTACCGAAAGTTCGGGAGAGCCGGATAGCCTCGACAGTGTGATGCCGGGCGTTTGCACTTCCAGTTCGGCACTGTACCCCAACCTATCGGGGGCTGCAGTGAGCGAACCGCCCAATCCTGCAAAATGCAGCACGGGGTTCATGACCGGCACACTGAAGGTAACGGTCAGATCCGCCATATAGTACCTTGCCAGGGTAGGCACAGCCAGGTTGAACAACCCGGAGGTAGATACAAAGAGCCCCACGCCATAATTATTGGTGGTAGATATCCCACTGCCCGCAGCAGTTGCCTCCGAAGCGGTGAAATTTGTATTAACAGGGGAGCCAAAGCCACCCATTGTTGTATACGTAGGAGCGTTCAGCGGCGTTGGCGCGCCAGCGTTGATCGTGGCGCCAAACACCACATCCGTGCCGGTACTCATTTGTGTGGCAGGCAAGCTATATTGCTGGTTGCTTAAAGCAAAAGTGGCGGTAATAGTCGGCGTGTTGTATGCTGTAGTAACATTGTTAGTGGGATTATTGGCATTTTCCCGGAAAGTAGCCACTATATTGGCGATGGAAGGTCCGGATGTGGACGTAGCGGAAGCAGCCGTCAACTCAAGGGTAGACTGCGCGGCCAGCGACAGTCCCATTACAGCGCCCGTTAAAAGCAACAGGATTCTTTTAAGTGCGTAAATAGTTTTCATAAGGAGTGAATTTCTAATGAGCGGGTTCTTTGTTATCGTTCAGGCGACAAAGTAGACAGCTTGTAAGGCGGGTGTTGTAAGAAAACGTTTAAAAATATTACAAAAAATCACTATTGATTGTGGTGGACAGAAAATGACAACTTACCCGAAAAGTGAATTGCGCGAAGGTGTCAAAGACATACAGCATAAAAACGCCTGGGTTAACTTTTGCAAAATAGATAACAACTTTAGCCCACACATAATAAGAACCTATAGCCACCCTGAAAAAATTGATGCCGCCTTTATATAGTTAATAAATTTAGAAATATTACCCGTATAAATGATGCTGATTCAAATGACAGGACTTAGCGGAGCTGGCAAATCTTCCATTGCGGGGATTGCAGGAGAAGCCCTTACCGGTTTGGGTCACCCGGTGGAGTTACTCGATGGCGATCATTATCGCCGGCATCTGTGCCACGATTTAGGCTTCTCAAAGCCCGACCGCCTGGAGAATATCCGTCGCCTGGGTTTTGTAGGTCTTATCCTGGCAAGACATGGAGTGATATCTATTTTAGCAGCCATCAATCCTTACGAAGAAGCCCGTGCGGCATTGAAAAATAGTAGCTCTTGTGTTAAAACGGTATTTATTGACTGCCCGATAGAGATTACCATACAACGTGATACCAAAGGCTTGTATCGCAAAGCGCTTTTGCCTGAAGATCACCCCGAGCATATTCAACATTTCACAGGTATCAGCGATCCCTATGAAGTGCCATTGCAGCCAGATCTGACTATTAAAACGTTTGCCGAAACAAAGGAAAAGTCTGCTCAGCGGTTGACGGATTTTATTCTGCAAACCATTCAATACTCATTATGATTAGCCCGCCACCACCTTTTAGCTGTACTTATACGCCCAATGTGGCAGAATTACTTACCCAGCTCAATTGCAGCCTTGCCGTTACCACTTTCCAGGCGGGCAAATTAATTTTTCTCTCTCCCAACGGGCCGGATGCCATGCGGCAGCTGCCCCGCGATTTTGATAAAGCCATGGGGCTGGCCATTGATCAAAACCGTATGGCGCTGGCCACAAAAGAAGAGGTAGTGGTGCTGGCAAATGCGCCGCAGCTGGCCATTGGCTATACGGTTAACCCCAATTTTTATGATGCTTTTTATGTGCCACGAGCTACCTATTATGCCGGCGCCGTGGATATTCATGATATGGGTTGGGACAATGAAGGAAGGCTTTGGGCGGTCAATACGCTGTTTTCCTGCCTGGTCACCATTGACGATGCCTATAGCTTTCAGCCACGATGGATGCCGCCGTTTATAACATCTCTTGAATCCGGCGATTGCTGTCATCTCAACGGTATGGCCATGGTCGACGGGAAGCCGCGGTATGTGAGCATGTTTGGGAAAACCACGACCGCCAAAGGCTGGCGTAACGGGGTGGAGACAAACGGGCTGATCATGGATATAGAAACGAATGAAACGGTGGCGCAAGGGCTTTCAATGCCCCATTCTCCCCGGTGGTTCAACGGGCAGCTCTATTGCCTGCTTTCCGCCAGCGGACAATTGATACGGGTAGATATTAATACGGGTAAATACGAGGTGATAGCCCGGTTGCAAGGTTTTGCCAGGGGAATGACCAAACAGGGCGACTACCTGTTTATTGGCCTCTCCAGGTTGCGGCAAAATGCTTCCACTTTCAGGGATTTGGCCATTACCAAAGAGGTCATGTATTGCGGGGTGGAAATAATACACCTGCCCACGGGTGCTAACGTGGGCCATATTCGCTACGAGCAAAGTGTGGAAGAGATATACGATGTGCAGGTACTGCCCGGTGTTCTGCGGCCGGGCATACTCAATCACACCTCCGCCGCACACCGTTTGGCGTTGCATACGCCCGGGGCTGTTTTTTGGGCCGCCTCGCCGCAGGCATAAACGCAGCAGTATTTAATTTATAAGTAAATAAATTTAATTAATAACCTTCAACTATTAACCTTGAAATATTCATACATCCATTCCCCCTCTGTCAGTTATGCCAAAGCCCTGGCCAGGCTGGAGGAAAGTATTCGCACCGGGCATTTTGCCAGCTATTCACAGCAGAAGAAACAGGAAATATGGGACTGTCTTTGCAGCTATGCCCGGCAGCTGGGCATAAAGATAAAAGCGTCGATCGTTGCCGCCTGCGTGGCAGCCGGTCTTTGCCTGGCCGCCCCGGCGGAAGCGCAGGTGGCTTTTACGGTGCAATCGGGCTCGTCCAACCCCTTAAATGGAGTAAACGTCACTTATTATTCCAAACCCGCTTTTGTTGATATCGATGGAGATGGGGATATGGATGTTTTTATCGGTTCGTATTCCAGCGGTATGGTTTATTATAAAAATACCGGCACGACCACCGCTGCCGTTTTTACGGCGCAAACGGGCGGCTCCAACCCCTTAAATGGGGTTACTGTTAACCATGCCGCACCCACCTTTGCAGATATAGATGGCGACGGTGATAAAGATCTTTTTATTGGTTCATTCGCCGGCACCATCACTTATTATAAAAATACCGGCACGTCGGCTGCTGCCGTTTTTACCCTGCAAGGCGGTGCTGCCAATCCCTTTAATGGCGTATCCGTGAGTAACGATGCCTATCCTGCTTTTGTAGATATAGACGGCGATGGTGATTTGGATGCTTTTATTGGCGCCTGGGATGGCACTGTCAGGTACTATAAAAACACCGGCACGGCCACCGTCCCCGTGTTTACGGTACAAGCCGGTGCGGCCAATCCTTTCAACGGGGTGGATATTGGTGGTAAGGCTACCCCTGCTTTTGTTGATGTCGATAAAAACGGCACTAAAGATGCTTTTGTCGGGGCCGGCGATGGCACCATCAGCTATTATAAAAATACCGGTACGGCCTCCGTACCTGCCTTTACGGTACAAGCCGGTGCGGCCAACCCTTTCAACGGGTTGGATGTTGGCGATCTTGCCTCACCTGCCGTTGTGGATATTAATGCCGATACCGATGTGGATATTTTTATAGGCAATCTTCCTGGCACCATCAGCTATTATAAAAATACCAGCTCTTTATTGCCGCTTCAGCTGCTCGGTTTTAGTGGCAGCCGCCAGCAGGGCTACAACCAACTGCAATGGCAAACTGCCGGCGAGGTAAATACCCGGCAGTTCGAATTGGAAACCAGCAGCAACGGGCTTGATTTTACAACAATAGCTACGGTAAATGCTGCCGGCAGCGGCAATAATCATTACAGCTACCAGGATAAAACAATATACAGCGGCAAACTGTTCTACCGCCTCAAAATGATAGACATCGATGGCCGGTTTACTTATAGCCACGCAATATGGATAAACAATCAGCAGGCGGCTGCTGTAAGCCTTTATCCCAATCCTGCCCGGGGCCTGGTAAATATCAACCTGGGCAATTCGGGGATGATAAATACGAAGGCTGTTTTATACAGCGCCAATGGCAGCTTGCTGCAAAATATTTTAATAACTGCCCCACAACAGCAAATCAATGTACAATCGCTGGCAAAAGGGGTATACGTATTAAAATTTGCCGATGGTACGGTGTCAGGTTTTATAAAAGAGTAGGCGCTTTTTTGTGCGGCCTGCGTCTCATTTTATCAATGGGAAGAGTTTTTCGTAAACAGCCCGGTTAAAATCAGCGAACAGGCGGTCATCTTTTTTGTTCGGAAGGCGATATGTTGTATTCCATCCAAAAAGATATCCTGTTTTAGTAGCAGGATTTACCCATAACGAGGTCATAAAACCAAACGATTCTCCCTCATGTCCGATTAGTCTGTATGTTGCCGGATTGATTACGTTAAAACCCAGGCCGACAAAATGTTCATGCCCCTCTCCATCTTTATCTTTGTCATGGATTAGTTTTTGAACAGAAAACATTTCCTCAAGAGATGAGTATTTCAAAATTCTATCAGTAACACTGTCTTTTCTGCACAAAAAGTTAGTAAACAATATCATGTCCGTGAATGGGGCATTCAATCCCCCAGATGGAAAGTCGAGTCCTGAATTGGTTGTGTCATCGAAATCTTTAGCCTTACTATACAATTTACCCTTATGCCCCCTGTAATTATCAGACCTGTATTTCTTTAACCCGTCAGGCAACGCATCAAAATAACTTTTTTTCATCTCTAACGGTATCAGAATATTATTGACAACATAGTCTTTATAGGGCAAGCCACTTGCTTGCTCAATAACCAGTCCTAAAATATCGTAACCATAGTTTGAATAACCATATTCTTTATCCGGCTCAAATTGCAATTCCACTTCGCTGAATCGTTTAAAATATTCCTGCCTGGATTGTGTTTCATAGAAATTTCCATCTATTAATTTGGTCGTTTTGCTATTGCGGGGTAGTCCGGAGCTATGCGTTAAGGCATTCATTATAGTAAACTCCTTACTAAGCTGATTGGGAATGTTTTTGACTTGTGGTACGTATTTGCTTACCGGATCGTTCAAGTCCAATTTATCCTGATCTCTCAACTGCATAATTGCAATTGCTGTGAATATTTTAGTGCAAGAAGCCCAGTTGTATATTGTATTGATATTGATTGGATCCTGTGTTTCCTTGTCCTGAAAGCCGTTCATGCTTTCAGCAATAATTTCTCCATCTTTTATAAAAACGATTCCATTTCCTACAATATCGACTTTCTTTAATTTCATTTTGTGCCAGGCCATCAGGGAGTCCCATTTCAATAGAAAGTCATTGTTCTGCCCCTGTATATTCGTAATGTCAAAAAAAAGAATAAACAAAATTATTTTTAGTCCTGGTCTCATTGAATTGTGCGTGTTTTTCGTGCCTATAGAAAAGACCCATAAGCATTGACGTTTATGGGTCTTTTATTTTTTAATACCTGTTTTGATGGTGTTTGTATCTTTTTACCCCCTCGGCTCCTTTTTCAGGCCGCTCTTCGCCGGCGCAGCGGGCGTTTGCCAGCTTTTATCCTGGTCAAAAGGAAGGCTGCGGATGCGCTTACCTGTAGCCGCGAATATCGCATTGCACACAGCGGGTGCTATAGGCGGCAGGCCCGGCTCACCCAATCCGGTAGGCGGCTCATTCGTTTCCACGAATTTTACTTCCACCACCGGCGGCGAATCCTTCATACGCATAAACTTATACGTGTTGAAGTTTTTTTGCATCGCCACGCCTTTATCGAATGTGATACCGCTGTACCACGCATGGTTGAGGCCGTCAAGCATGGCGCCCTGCACCATGTTTTCGGCCCCGCTCAGGTTGACCACCTGCCCGCAGTTGACGGCGGCATAGACTCTTTTTATGCGCAGCTGGCCTTTTTCTATTGCTACCACGGCTACTTCGGCCACATAGGTGTTGAAAGAGAAATAGGCGGCAAATCCTTTAAACTCGCCCGGCTGCAGTTTGCCGTTCCAGTTGCTCATGTCGGCCACCAGGTTGATGACGCTTTTAAATTTATCGATATTGTACGCCAGCTTACCTACCGGCTGGTTTTTGGCTTTGTCCAGCATGTCAAGCCGGAGCGCGATGGGATCTTTTTTCAGGGCATGCGCTATCTCATCCATAAAGCTTTCCTGCGTAAAGGCAAGCACGTTGTGGGTAGGCGCGCGCCAGGGACCGGTTTGTATATTCGAGCTGAGGCTATGGCTGTCGGTGCGCAGGTTGGCAACGGCGCCCGCAGGAAAATTGTCGGGCGCATTGGCGCGGCGCGAATTGAGTGCGGCGGCGGTTTCATGCCAGGCCACCAGCTCGTTATCGCTGAGGGCTGCCTTGTAACGGTACATACCGTTGGGACGGTAAAAATCGCCCTGCATATCGTCTTCGCGGGTCCACAGCATCTGTATGGGCGCTTTGGCGATGGAGGATATCATCGCTGCTTCCACGGCATTATCGCTCATCAGCTTGCGGCCGAAGCCGCCGCCCTGGCGGGGAATGCCCACGGTAATATTTTCTTCGGGTATGCCCAGCGCTTTGGCCACATCGGTTCTAACCCTGCCGGGCACCTGCGTGGGGCCATACAGGTCTGCTTTGCCATCGCGCACATCAGCAAAGAAATTGATGGGCTCCATCGGTGCATGGGAGAGGATGGGCACCTGGTATACGCTTTCCAGTATTTTTTTGTTGCTGCCCAGCGATGCTTCCACATCGCCGTCGTTGCGGCCGGGCTCCTTGCTTTTTTCCTGTATTAATTTTTTGAATGCGGCGTCATGGTCGGCCGTGCTTTCCAGCGGACCGGCATCTTCCCACACCAGTTTCAGCGCATCGCGGCCTTTTTTGGCATTCCAGGTAGAGGTGGCCAGTACGGCTACTATATTATTCCAGCGTACTACATTTTTTACACCGGGTATTTTGCGGGTGTCGGTATCATCGAACGATACCAGTTTTTTGCCAAAGGCAGGGGGCCTCGCCACCATCACGTAAAACATGCCCTCGCGGCGTGTGTCGATGCCAAACAGCGGCTTTCCGGTGAGAATTTTTTTGTTGTCTACATTATGGATGCGTTTGCCTATCAGCTTGTAGTCCTTTGGCTCTTTGAGCTTCACTTCAGTGGGCACGGGAAGTGCCGCAGCTTTGGAGGCCAGCTCGCCGTAGCCCAGTTTCCTGCCGCTGGCTTTGTGCAGCACAAAACCGTTTTCGGTTGTGCATTCTTCTACCGGTACATTCCATGTTTGCGCGGCGGCGGCTACCAACAGTGCGCGGGCCGTAGCGCCGGCTTTGCGAAGGGGCTCAAAGCGGCTGCGGATGGCGCCACTGCCACCGGCTACCTGGTTGCCATAAGCTTTTGCATCGAGAGCCGCCTGGGTGATAACCACTTTTTCCCAATCTATGTCCAGCTCTTCCGCCAGCAGCATGGGGATGGCGGTTTTGACACCTTGTCCTATTTCAGGGTTGGGCGCTACCAGCGTTACCAGGCCGGAGGCATCGATAGACAGATAGGCATTGGGGGCAAAAGCAGTTTCCATCATGGCGGCAGCCTCGCCGTCGCCGGCATTCGCCAGCAGGCGGAAGCCGAGCAGCATACCGCCGCCGGCCAGGGTGCTTACCCGTAGAAAATGGCGTCTTGACAAAGATGCGTTGCTCATGGTTTGCCTCCTTTTTTTGTTGCGGCCAGGTGAACGGCTTTGCGGATGCGGGCATAGGTGCCGCAGCGGCAGATATTGGTCATTGCCTTATCGATATCGGCATCAGTGGGCGATGGATTTTTTTTCAGCAGCGCCACGGCGGTCATTACCTGCCCGGCCTGGCAATAGCCGCATTGCGCCACGTCGGCTTCTTCCCATGCCTGCTGAACGGGATGGTCGCCTTCTTCGCTCAGCCCTTCAATGGTGGTCACTTTGTTTGTACCCACCCCCGAAACGGGGAAGGAGCAGGAACGCATGGGATTGTCGTTAAACAATACCGTGCAGGCCCCGCACTGGGCGATGCCGCAACCGAATTTGGTGCCTACCAGGTTGAGCTCGTCGCGCAATACCCAAAGCAGGGGGGTATCCGGCAACACGTGGACCGTGTATTTTTTGTTGTTGACGTTGAGTGTGTAAGAAGCCATAACTGCATAGTTAAAATAATCAATGAGAAAGCTGGTATAAATGTAAAGAAAAAGCAGGTTGGCCGGTCCACCGCTTGTACAATAAGCGCATAATTAATAAGTGAGTACGGCATTTTTAACGGTAAAGGCCAATTGGCCTTATTCATTTGAATAACAGGCTGTATATCTTTGCGGGATGTATACAAAACAGGAAAGCGCGCGCTTGCGCCAGGCGTTCTGGACGGCTTTCGGGCAATACATGTCCCTGGCGCCATCGGCAGGTGAGGAAAAGCCCAATTGGCTGAATTATAAAACGGGGATCAAACACCTGTATTTTAAAACAGATGCAGAAAGGGACAGGGCGTCCGTGGCCATTGCGCTGGCGCACCCAGATGCGGATTTGCAGGAAGCGTATTATAACCAATTGCTGGCGTCGAAGAAAATGCTGGAAATTAAAACAGGAGAGCCCTGGACATGGCAGGCGCCGCATCAGGAACAGGGAAAAACCATCAGCCGGGTATACCAACAGTTGGATGGGGTGAATATTTTTAACCAGGCCGACTGGCCTGACATCATATCGTTTTTAAAACCCCGGCTGATAGCGCTTGATGCCTGGTGGCAGGAAGCGCGATATGGGTTTGAGATGCTTTTTTAAATACGTACAAAAGCAAACACCCGATGTATCAAAAACGGGCAGTTTGATAAGCTGAAATTGTATAAATTATTGATTAGTAATGGCTGTATGTTCCGGCACATCTTTAGCGATGATAATCAGCTATCAGAACCTTTATAAAAAAATACCATGCTTGAAAATTATTTCAAAACCGCATGGCGTAATATTATACGCGGCAAAGTTTACAGCATATTGAATATCCTGGGCCTGGCCACAGGAATGGGTGTTGCTTTGCTGATTGGCCTTTGGATGTATGAGCAATTTTCTTATGATCATTTTCTTCCCGGTTATCAGCAAGCCTACCAGGTAAAATACAATTACAATGATAATGGCGAGATACGCACACAAATGGAAGTATGCCTGCCATTGGCGGATGCGCTGAAAAATGATATTCCTGAAATTGCTTATACAGCGCCCGCTTTCGGCCCTGCAAACTATGGTACGCTCACAGATGTGCTGGCGGCAAATGATAAAAAATTATCACCCGTTGGAATGATAGCCGGGGCGGAATTCCTGAAAATATTTCAATTTCCCATGCTGGCAGGCGATGCGGATAATGCATTGAAAGATCCGGCTTCCATTGTGCTTACCCAATCTACTGCAAAAGCTTTGTTTGGCGATGCAGATCCTATTAACAAAGTAGTTCGCTTTAACGCAGATAACCTGAAGGTAACGGGAATAATAAAGGACATTCCCCGTAATTCAACATTCCAGTTCGATTATATTACACCCTTCAGCGCCTTTGCATCGGGTGGTTGGGTAAAAGCAGCAACTACCAACTGGAACCATACTTTTTTTAAAGTATTCGCCGCGCTTAAACCCAATATCACTTATGCGCAAATGGAACCCAGGGCCAGGATGCTGGTAAAAAAATATGCGCCCGATACCTATAAAACATTTCAGCAGCAGGTAACCATGCAGCCTTTGGGAGACTGGCGTTTATACACAGATTATAAAAACGGGGTTGCCGTTGGCGGGCTTGTTGACTATGTAAAAATGTTCAGCATTATCGGGGTGCTGGTGTTGTTAATCGCGTGTATTAATTTTATGAATCTTTCTACCGCGCGGTCGGAAAAAAGAGCCAGAGAGGTTGGGATAAGAAAAGTGGTTGGCTCAACCAGAAAAGGCCTGATCCGGCAGTTTCTTATTGAATCTGTTGTTGTTACTTTTATTGCTTTTTTCCTGTCATTATTTTTTGTTCAGCTGGTATTACCGGCTTTCAATACCCTTGCCAAAGCCAATATCAGTATTCCTTTTTCAAACGGTATTTTTTGGCTTATAATGATAAGCTATGTGCTGTTAACAGGTTTACTTGCCGGAAGCAGGCCGGCATTTTATCTGTCTTCTTTCCAGCCGGTAAGGGTGTTGAAAGGTGCGATACAGGTGGGCAAATCGGCCAGTTTACCAAGAAAAATGCTGGTTGTGCTGCAATTCACCTGTTCAATAGCATTAATTATAAGCACCATCATTGTTTACCAGCAAATACAATATGCAAAAAACAGGCCGAGAGGTTATGATGCCAACCGGCTACTAATGTCGCCCGCGCATGGTGCAAAATATGCTGCGCTCAAACAAGACGCGTTGCAAACAGGCGCTATAAGCAGCATGACAAAATCGTTAAGTCCGGCCAGTGATATTTATTCACACAATACAATCGATAACTGGCAGGGCAGGCTGCCCAATGAGCCATTGTCGCTTGCCATGAACAGCCTGGCCGATACGGACTATTTTAAAACGCTCGGGATGCAATTGATAGCAGGCAGAAACTTCACCGGTAATTTTGGCGCAGATTCCACCTGCGTAATACTTAATGAAGCCGCTGTAAAGCGAATGCGTTTTACAGCACCTTTAAACCAGGTTATATCCTGGTCATTATCCAATGCCCCGCATAATCTCCGGGTAATCGGCGTGGTAAAGGATGCATTGACAAACGCCCCGTTTTCGCCTGCAGAACCGACCATGTTTATTTCCCAGCCGGATTGGACATTCAATATCATGTACCGGTTGTCTCCCGGGGTGAGCACGCAGGCGGCGCTCGAAAAACTTAAACCGTTATTTAATAAATACAACCCTGATTATCCTTACGAATATCATTTTATTGATGAAGCGTATGCCGAAAAGTTTGAGCTTGAAACGCTTATCGGGCGACTGGCAGGTATTTTTGCGGCCCTCGCTGTATTCATTTCATGCCTGGGTTTGTTTGGGTTGGCGGCTTATATGGCAGAGCAACGTACCAAGGAAATCGGTATCCGCAAGGTGCTCGGCGCTTCCGTATCGAAAGTCTTTTTATTACTTACAAAAGATTTTATTGTGCTGGTCATCATAAGCTGCATTATCGCATCGCCTGTTGCATTTTACTTTTTACATGGCTGGTTGCAAAAATACTATTATCGTGTCAGCATCGGCCCGGGTGTGTTCATCCTGGCAGCATCGACAGCCATTGTAATAACATTCATCACCATAAGTTTCCAGGCTGTCAGGACTGCTCTTGCTAACCCCATGAAGAGCCTGAGAATCGAATAGTTTTAGCTATTGGTCCATGAGTTTTATCCATTCATTCACTACTTGCTCCAATGCCTTTTTTTTGGCTTTTATATCCGCCATGTCATAAAACTTTGCCTGCCGCCTGTCTTTCCAGTCGCCTTCCAGCAAACCGCTGCTGTCTTTTATCAAGCCTTTCGGGAAGATAAAAATGATCTGTATAAATCCTTTTGCCCTCGGGTTAAAAGCAGCCATATCGAGCTGGTAAAAAAAACTCGGTGCATTCCATTTAACACGTTCGGCTATTTTAGGGTGGGCATTTTTGATAATACCACGCAGCGCTTCTATTTCGGCTTTATAGGGGTGCTGCAGCTGTTGCACATACGCGTTGACCGCTTCGGTATCATTCTGGTCTTTCGCCGCAGGCTTTTTGGTTTTGGCAGCCGCTTTCACGGTTGCCTTTTTAACTGGTTTTGCAGGCATGCTTATGATTTTTTCTGGCTGTAATCGTGGTTCACCATCCACTGTATATCGAACTTATCGGTCACCATCCCAAAATAAGCATTCCAGAACATTTTCTGCAACGGCATCGTTACCGTGCCGCCGGCGGCCAGGCTGTTAAAAAGGGTATCGGCTTCTTTTTCGCTGTCCACGCTCAGCGAAATGGAGATATTGGTGCCAATGGTTAGCTTTCCCATCGATTCCAGCGCATCCGTGGCCATCAGCATATTATGTTTACCAATGGGCAATGCTACGTGCATGATCTGGTTCAGCTGTGTGGCGGGCACGCCTCCGCACGCTTCGGGATAGTCTTTAAAACGTTGTAAAACGGCAAATTCCCCGCCGAATACCGATTTGTAAAAATTGAATGCTTCCTCTGTGTTACCCGGAAAATTCAGATAGGTGTTCATCGTTGCCATAGCGTGTGTTTTAATGGTGATTTGTTGTTATTGATGGTGTAAAACTAGGCCATCTCTTTTTTACCGGCGATGGCCGGAAGCGTCAATTTAAGGGGGTAATTACGACGAAATCAATTAACTTTCCATAGCATCTATATCAGCGTTATGATTGTTGTTATTCAGTGCAGGGACCAGGTGGGGCTGGTGGCGGCCGTAAGCGGCGTGCTGGCGGGAGCGGGGCTCAATATCGTGTCGCTCCGCGAGCATGTGGACAAAACGGAGAACCGTTTTTTTATGCGTGTCGACGTAGAGCAGGAAGCCGATGCAGTGGCATTGACGCGTGCGCTGCAGCAGGTATTGCCGCCGGAGGCGCTGGTAACGGTCAATCCCCTGCCGCAAAAGAAAATCGTGGTGCTGGTCACCAAAGAATACCATTGCCTGGCAGATATACTGGTGCGGCATCATTTCAATACGCTGGGCGCAACGGTGACCTGCGTTATCGGCAACCATGCTTTGCTGGAAGACATCTGCCGCCGGTTTGAAATACCTTTTTTCCAGGTGTCGCATGAGCAGGTAAGCAAAGAACAATTTGAGCAGGCATTACTGCAAAAAATACAGGCCTACCAGCCGGATTATATCGTGCTGGCCAAATTCATGCGTATTCTCTCGCCGGGTTTTATCGCGCAGTTTCCCATGCGCATCATCAATATTCACCATTCCTTTTTACCTGCGTTTACCGGCGCCAGCCCTTATCGCCAGGCTTTTGAGCGCGGGGTAAAGCTGATTGGCGCCACGGCGCATTTTGTGACCAATGAGCTGGATGAAGGCCCCATCATCGCGCAGCAAATCATTCCCGCCAGCCATTCTTTTACCGCCGCCGGTATGGTCAGCGCCGGAAAGGAAATCGAGACCGCCGTGCTGTCGCGCGCGCTGCGGCTGGTGTTTGACGACCGGGTATTTGTGATCAGGAATAAGACGGTGGTATTTGAGTAAATAATGGCCGCGCACTTCCTGGCCTACTTCCTTTTGCGCTGCGTCGGCCGTTTCCTGCATACATCGTGTATAAAAGCCAGTTTTTTCATTACCTGCGGGGAAAGAATAAATGGATAAAAATCTTCATGTCCCATACTGCGGTTGAGGCTGTTGATGGCAAACGTAAGTGGTATCCACATGGCCAGCACCACCTGGAAGTCGGCTACCAGGTAAGGGTCGCGGTTTATCTTGGCGCGGATGCCCGGAACGTTTTTCGCTTCCGATGGTTTTATATTGATGCCAAAAGACCAGGCCGTTTCCACGGTGTCCATCAGGTGGAAATAATGCGCCCATGTTTCGGCCCAGTCCTCCCAGGGATGGGCGCTGGCATAGGGGCTGATAAAATCGTTGCCCCAGCTGTCGGGGGCCCCGGTGTCATAATAGGCTTTCAGCGCTTTGCTGTAATCTTTTCGCTCATCGCCAAAAAGTGCGCGGTATTTGGGCAGCGCGGCCGTATCGCGGATGAGCGCTTCCCAGTAGTAATGCCCTATCTCGTGGCGGAAATGCCCCAGCAGGGTACGGTAGCGCTCGCCCAGGTCCATTTTATGTTTTACGCGTTCTGCCTCGTCGGCCTCTTCAATATTAAGGGTAATGGTGCCGTTGTTGTGTCCCGTCATGATGCGCTTTGTGGCGGATATATCGGCCATAAAATCGAAGGCGATACCTTCTTCGCTGGCCACGGGAAGGATGCCCTTGCCCGGGTCGCCCGGCGTTTGTTTTTTAGGGAAAAAGGGCAGGTGCAGCTTCAGCAGGGAATATACCAGGCGGTGCTTGGCTATTTCTACACGTCGCCAGCGGTCGAGGTTTTGCGGGCTGGAAAGCTGTGGAATAGTGCGGTTTAAGGCGCAGGCGCGGCAAAATTTGCCTTCCTGGCTGGCTGGCACCAGCCAATTGCAGGTGCCGTGGTTGGCGTTTTCACAAAAGCGGTAGGCGCTGCTTTTGTCGGTGATATCGGTATACTGGTTATCGCCCGTTGTTTCCAGTGTGATGAGCGACAGCTTTTCTGCATCAAAGCCCACGGGGTGGTTGCAGTTAAGACAGGCGTTGTTTTCAAAATAAAGCGGGTTGTTGCAATGGCCGCAGGTAAAAAGTTTCATTTATAAGGTAATTTATCTTGCTCCCGGAAGGTATGGCATATTTCTCCTGGCTATGCGAGCGAAATATGCCATACCTGTGCCAGCCGTCAAATCTACACCTGTACGGCATACCGGCTCCCGGTCAATTGGCTTTTATTTGCTATTTTTATGCCTGACATGACTGCTACCATACAATCCGGCTCTTTTTTACAGCATTATTCCGGCACCAGTGCGTTTTATGATGAGTTGCTGGAAGCCGACGGGCAGCTTCGCCCGCACTGGCAGACTTTTTTCCAGTCGTTTGGCAAGCTTGGCCTGGGCGAAGTGCTCAACCGCAACCAGGATGTGCTGCGCCTGCTGAAAGAGAACGGCGTTACCTACAATATTTACAGCGACCCCACGGGTTTTAACAGGCCCTGGTCGCTGGACCTCATTCCTTTTCTCATCAACCGCGAAGAATGGCAGACCATCGAATCGGGCCTCGTACAACGCGTTACCCTGCTCGATCTCATCTTAAAAGATATTTATGGCGAGCAGCGCCTTATTAAAAG
>Ga0307508_10000380_pt1 | contig 53523 bp, 50 predicted proteins | sample 9_EM_MG_FD_203089 | JGI IMG/M metagenome (GOLD analysis project Ga0307508, IMG submission 203089) | Populus trichocarpa ectomycorrhiza microbial communities from riparian zone in the Pacific Northwest, United States - 9_EM | ecosystem: Host-associated > Plants > Roots > Unclassified | place... | reverse complement strand
TTAACGCTTGCGCTCGCCTTTAATGGACGCGCCTCGTTTCGCCCGGAATATCGAACATGCGTATCGCACCGCGTGGCAAAATTGGTGCGGGCGTAGCGCATAACCGGATCATACGGTGGTGGGCGTCGGTTTCCACACCGACGCTCTGTCGCCGGTGCGGAAACAGGCGACCACCTTCCAGTGAACTGCTTGCACTCAACCCGAAGATTTTCCACGGCTACCATCGAGACCAAGCGTTAAAGGAAATACTCTAGCCGATAGGCCACGGGCCGGGGACTACTACCGAAATACCGGAAAATCGATAATCTGTTCGGCATACAAAAATGAGCTCCCTGTCCCCGGATTTGATCGCCAACAACCTGCCGCCTTCTGAACCGCTTGGGGTTCGTGCCGGTTATCGCTTTGTCACCAATATCGCTGCCGCCGACGTGGATCGTGCCTTGCGAGCGGCGCGCATCGCCGCACCGGCGGGAGAAATTCATTTGGTTTTAATCGCGGGCCCAGACCTCGGCCTCCCGCTCAAAGGGGCGGCACTCTATGTGCGGGATCAAATGTCCCGACTGGATTTTTTCTGGCATTTATTGCGCAACCTCGCACCCGCGCCCTCTCCACGCCCGATGAAAGTATCGTCCAAACACGACTCGATGAACCCCTGGCGTTAGCGAGGGTCCAAAAGGGATGAAATCGAAACACGATCCCACCGAACGTGATCCCGCGAAACAGATGAAGAACTTCGAACAGCAACCCGCTGTTAACAAGGAACTCGAGGTGATGGAGGATCACGCGGAAAAATCCGTCGGCCCGGAAAAAGTAAAGACCAACCAAAAAATTCGAGCGAAGTCAGCGCAGGCCGGCAAGGGAGTCTGATCCGCGATAGGGAGCGCTATCCCCAACGCGCCGTCCGACCCAGATGTAGGGCTGGCCCTTGTGGCCATGCCGCTCCGGGTGACTTCGCCTCACGACGTTTCCAGAACCAGCTTCATGCCCTTAAACATTCACGTTCTCCGTTCCCCCATGCGGGCCATCTTGAACGTCAAATTAAATTCTGCGGTGATTTTGCGCCCGAATAGAATATTGGCGCAGCGTTTTTCAGAGCAAACCGCCCGCGATTGAACAGATCGACACTCTCTCTTATTTAACTGCCACGTTTCGCCATCGGCATCAAACATGTGTCGAATTAAAAAATAATTGCGCCGGAAAAAAACGTTTTGAGTTCTTCGCATTAGCGACAATCCGTGTGGAGATGTCGCCGACCAGCCCCAGTCTTCCCGCCATTCCTGGCCGCGGTCCCAACTTAAATCCGGGAAATCGATTTGTCCCGATTCGAGTCGAACCCGACACCGAATGGCTTGACCACGAGTTTGCGGAAACCGGATCGATCCCCCACCCGCAAACCCAGTTTTTCCACGATGCGACCGAATCCATCCTCGTTCACCACAGTAGTCCCGACTTGGGCGCTGGATGGGGGCTCAACGCCTACCGCGGATGCGAACATGGATGCGCCTATTGCTACGCCCGCCCGTATCACGACTATCTCGGCTGGAGCGGAGGCATGGAATTTGAAACCAAAATCATGGTGAAACTGCGGGCACCCGAATTGCTGCGGGCGGAACTATCATCCCGGAAGTGGAAACCGGAAACGATCGGCATGAGCGGCGTCACCGATTGCTATCAGCCCGCCGAGCGCCGCTTCCGCCTCACGCGAGGCTGTCTCGAAGTTCTTACGGAGTTTCGCCAACCCGTCGGGATTATCACGAAAAATTTCCTCGTGACGCGTGATATCGACCTGCTCGCTGAGCTAGCGCGTCACGATTGCGTGCACGTCACCATGACGATCACCACGCTGGACGCCGACCTCGCCGGAAAACTGGAGCCGCGTGCGGCGCGGCCGGAGCACCGGTTGCGCGCGATCCGTCTTCTGCGCGACGCTGGCATTTCCGTCGGTGTCAACGTTGCGCCGGTCATTCCCGGGCTGACCGATCACGAATTGCCCGGCATCCTCGACGCCGCAGCATCCGCCGGCGCGTCGCACGCTGGTTATGTGGTGCTCCGTCTCCCTCACACCGTGAAAGATGTATTTCTCCAATGGCTCGACACGCATGAGCCGGGAAAGAAAGACCGGGTGCTATCGCGCGTACGTGAACTGCGGGGAGGAAAACTCTACGACGCCACCTTTGGCACGCGGATGCGGGGAGAAGGTATCTTTGCCGAACAGATCGCAAAAATGTTTGCCGTGGCCACCCGACGTGCCGGCCTGAACCAGAAGGAAGTCACGATGACGACCGCCCATTTCCGCCGCCCCGGCGGCGTGCAAATGGAACTGCTCTGATTTTGGTAGGGCGGATTATCCCTAATCCGCCGTCAGGATTCCCGCACCATGAAAATACTTCCCGCCTCGCTCGGCGCGTTAAGGATAACGCGCCCTACCCGGGAACCTTTTGCAATCTTTCCGTCCTCACTTCGCCCCAAACAAAAACGACAACCCCGCCTCAAACGCCTCCGGCAGCACGTTGAAATGCGTGCGTCGCGCAAACAAACGGGTTGCCACATCAAGTCCGTGAAATGGGTTCGCCGTCAGTTGCTGTTCCAGCAACGACAAATCGCCGGTCATGGATTCCGAATCCTTTTCTCCGACGCTCAGAAATAGTTTCGCCGATAACTCCGATTTCGTGGCGTAGCGTGCAGCCGCAATTTTTAGGATGCCGCGATTGTCCCACCAAATCGACGGCGCACTCGCCAGGTAGTGGGTGAAAAACAACGGTTCCTGGAGCAGGGCGTAGAGCACAAACAGCGAACCGAGCGAGTGACCGGCGATTCCGCGCTGTTTTGGGTCGATCGGATAACGTTGGGAAAGTTCATTCCACAACGTTCCAGTGACAAACTGATAGAACGTAGCGGCACCACCGCTCGTCGGCTCATCGCTATGCGCAGTCGGCGTGTAATCGCGTCCGCGCTTGTTGGCCTTTTTCGAGTAACTGGCACCATAGCCGACTCCGACGAGTAAAAGTGGAGCGACCATTCCCAAGTCAAGCGCCTGTTGATAAGCTGCGACTCCGGCGGAAAACTGATCGTCTCCATCCATAAAAAACACCACCGGCCAGGGCCCTGGCAAATCTTTCGGCTCCTCAACGTACAGGAAATATTCAGTGCCGGTTTCCGGGGAAGTGAGTTTGAACGCAGGTTTCATCGAATGTTGGGTCGAACCGAATTCTCAATTAAAAATTCACGCTTCCTGTACTTCGATCCCTTCAATTTCGCCTTCCGCGATTTGCACCGCCACGGTCATGGGGCGGCAGCAGACCTCACAGTCCACGATGAACTCCGCGCTTCCCTCGCTCACGTCCAGCGCCAGCGAAAATGTTTCGCCGCAGTGCGGGCACTCAATTGAAATGGAATCACGCATCAAAGCGGCCCGCGCAAAGATCGATAAGCGCAAGAGCCGTGGACGTGAGAGTGCTCCGGTGTGTGTATTCGTCAAATTTCAAAACCCTCCCCGCAGGAGCGAACCAATCTTTCGCCCGCTAATCACGCGAATCGCGCGAATAAAAATGCACAAGCACCAGATGATTTTGCTCCACTTGCCTCGCACGCAGGTGCGCGGACAACCGCCCCAGCGCAGGCTGGTGGACGATCCCTGGGAGGTGAGCACGCCTCAACAGGGCGTACCGGGCAGCGAGCACGCAGCAACGGCACGAAACCAACGAAACCTCACGAATAATGGTCCGGTGTAGCAGCGAACACTAGTTCGCCGGGTAGGGGCCGTTGCCCTCAACTGCCTTCCGCGTTACCGATTCACTCCCGGAACCCGCCCTCAACGGTTGTTTTACGCTCGGGCTTCTTGTCCTGCCAGTCCTCACCTGCTAGGGATGGCGTCGCTAAGTTCGACCCGCGTTCTCGCACCGCAAAAAAAGCCGCCCACTAAAATAGTGAGCGGCTGATAAAGTGGTGCCCGAGGACGGACTCGAACCGTCATGCTTTTAGGCACAGGCTTCTGAGACCTGCGTGTCTACCAATTCCACCACCCGGGCAAAAGACTGAGGGGTCATGGATACCCGCCACTCAAGGTGGCGCAAGAATTTTGTTGGGTAAGCTACAACCTCTTTTTCAGCCCGAAAACGGCCTGCTTACGATGTCGCCCATGCCGTTTAGCGCAGGGGACTTCGGAATCGTTGGACGGATTTTTCTGCGCTCCGCTCACTGATATAATCACTTCGAGGAAACTCGGTTCGCACTCAATGCTACGCCGCAACGCCACGCCCTAAATAAGGCAAGCAAACCGACGACCCCGGCAAACCATCCCTGCATCGCTCCACCTCCTCCACCCCCTGTGCTGGGCGCAGGAGTAGGCGTGGGAGTGGTTGGTGGCGGCGTGGTGGGCGGCGGGGTCGACGCGGCGGAGAACGAAAGGGTGGTCGCATTTCCTGAAGCGGTGACTTTGCGGAGCGCGGCGTTACCGGTGTCGGCTACATAAATGTTACCAGAAGAATCAAGCGCCAGTCCCTTCGGCATATTAAACCACGCGTGGCTGCCCGCGCCGTCCTGCTGGCCCGCGATGGTCGGCAAACCTGCGAGCGTGCTGACCGTGCCGCTGGAATTGATCTTTCGAATCGTGCTGTTGCCCGCGTCGGCGACATAAAGATTACCCGAGGCATCAACTGCGATGGCAGCAGGCTGATTGAACAATGCCGCGGAACCAGTGCCATCGGTCGAGCCGCTCACTCCCGCCACACCTGCAAAAGTGGTGACGGCTCCAGCGGCAGAAATCCGGCGGATCGTATTGTTTGTGGTGTCTGCCACGTAGACGTTGCCGCTTGAATCCACCGCCACGCTGCCCGGCCGGTTAAAACGCGCCGTCGTGCCTGAACCGTCCCCACTGCCCAGCGCTCCTGCGCCGCCGGCAAATGTCGTAACCGCTCCCGCAGTGGTAATTTTCCGAATCGTGTGGTTGGCGGAATCCGCCACGAACAAATTCCCCGCTGAATCCAACGCGATGCCGATCGGACTGGAGAACGTCGCAGCCGTACCCGTGCCATCGGTATTGCCTCGACTGCTCGAGGAACCTGCAAACGTCGTCACGGCGCCATCGGTCGCGATCCGGCGAACCGTCGAGTTGCCAGTGTCAGCAACATAAATAATTCCCGCCGACGTTCGCGCGACGCCACCCGGCTGACTGAATTGAGCGGCGGCACCGTTCCCATCGGCCGTGCCCGCCGTGCCGCTAGTTCCTGCGACGAGTGTGACGGTCCCATCGGTTGCAATTTTTTGCAGAACGTTCGCTGTGGAATCGCTCACGTAGAGATTACCCGATGAATCAACCGCGACTCCCATCGGCGACGGCAGCACCACAGCATTTACCGTGAGCACGGCAGCATTGCTGTTGGTGGAACTACCGCCACTCGTCGCAACAAAGCGATAGCGCGCGCCATTCAACGACGAGCCCGCGTTCGCAATGGTGAGCGTGTTGGTCGTCGTTCCGCTGTAAGTGCTGCTGTCGGAAAGCGACGACCACGTCGAACCGCTATCGGTGGAAATCTGCCACTGACCCGTGCCACCTGAGGCCGTGGCGTAAAATGTAACAGCGTGACCAGTCGACACCGTTTGATTAACAGGTTGCGAAGTGATCGTCGGCGCAGGTGTCGACGTGCCAAGCCCATTGATCCAGTTGGTGAGCAATGTCACACCAGACGGATCGATTTCGTTGCTCGCCACTGGCGGCATCTGGCCACTGCCGCGTCGATTGATGCGGGACAGTAACATCGAGTGTGCCGTGTCGCCGGCAACCACCACCCGGTTTGCCGCATCTCCGCCAGAGTCCACCAGCGCGCCGTTGATCAAGCCCGCGTTTGCCGTGGCAGTTTGAATACGGGAATCGAAATTTCCCAGCGCCGTGCCTCCGGGCTGATGACACTGGACGCAATTGACCGCCAGATAGGAACGCGCGCGATGTTCCAGCGTCGCCGATGAATCATCAGCCACGGCGAGCGCACGCAAAGTCGATGGTGCCGGAATGCTCGCGGTGAAATAACCGGCATTCGCGAGTGCCGTAAGCTGGTTCGCCGTGGTCGAACCATACGTTTCGTTGCGGTTCAGCTGCGCGGTGTTGAAACCCAACGCCAGCCCTCCGGCAGACGTGTGACACTGCAAACACTCGGCGCGACTCGGAAAGCGCCATGTTTGTGAACGGATCGTGCCGTTGTCGTTAATCGAAATAGTTTCGTTCGCTCCTTCTTCAGGCACGAGGTCCGCCTCGGTTTGAGCGGAGTTCCAGCGATACGTCACGCCATACACGCCATCGGCCGTTTTGATGATAAAACGCGTTTCGATCCGCCGTGCGGTCGACGAATTGCCTCGCGTGAGTTCGAGGTCAAAATGCTTCACCCACACGGTACCTGTCGGAAAATTCCAGTTACCATCCGCGGCGAAAGTGATTTTGTCGGCGAGAGCGGGGACGCTAAACCAGCGTCTTTTTTTGGCGTAATCCGACCAGAACGAAACATTCGGATCATAGGCCACTATACCGGCCGCAGGGGTGAGCGACGCGACACTTGAAAATGCACCGGTCGCCGAGAGCGTCGCCGGCAGTGTGGAACTCGATGACGAACTTACCAGGCGCTTGATTACGCCCGTGGTAATATTGGCGATCAGAATGTCACCGTTGCGCGGATCCGCGCCAAAAGCCGTCGGGGTGTTCACTGTTGCAATCGTCTCCACCTGCACCGGGCCACTATTCGGAAAAGTCATCGCGAAGATCCGATTGGTGAGGTAGTCGCCAAAAACATATTGTCCCGTCAGGGAAGAAAAACGACTCCCCCGATATACCACGCCACCTGTAATCGACCCCGCCACCGAACGGTCCGCGTCCCAGATTGGTTCGGCGAAGATTACTCCACCGGGCGCACCGCTGCGCGGGCCTGCGATTGAGCCTTCACGATAACTCCAACCGTAGTTTCCTCCCTTCGTCACCAGATCGATTTCCTCGCGCGCCCCCTGTCCAACGTCGCCCACTAAAAGCCGCCCGGTCGGGGCGTCGAAGGAAAAGCGCCAGGGATTACGCAGACCGACCGCATAGAATTCCGTGCGAACATTCGCCAGCGTCACCGCCGAACCATTGAACGAGGTTGCGCCGACAAACGGATTGTCCGCGGGAACCTTGTAGGCGCCGGCATGAACCGCCGGATGCGAGTTCGGTGTAAGGCTCCCGGATTTTTGATCAACGTCGATCCGAAGCAGTCCCGAGAAAAAATCTTTATCGATGCGTTGGCTGTTATTGTAGGTGTCGTTGCCGCCACCTTCGTCACCGACGGAAATATACAAATAGCCGTCCGCGCCAAAATGAAGATCGCCGCCGTTGTGATTGTCGGCGTCGTCGTACTGCGAAATCAGCGGGACTTCCGTCGCAAGAATGTCGGCATTGGTTGCGGGCGACGCGAGCGCCGTGAAGCGGGAAACGCGTTCGTGGGCTCCACTGCCCGCGGAGGTTGTCGCCGTCGTCGAATAGAAAACGTAGAAGTAACGGTTCGATGCAAAACTCGGATGGAACGCCAAACCGAGCAATCCTTGCTCACTCGCGGTGAGGACCTTTGCGCTGAGATCAAGGAACACCTGCTTGGTTGGCGTCGCGGCAAGGTTGCTCACTACTTGGATCCGCCCGGTTTTTTCGAGGACAAATAACCGGTCAGTCTCACCCGGCGCGGTGACGATTCCCACCGGTTGACTGAACGTGATCCCACTAAACGCATCTTCCGTCGTATATCCCACCGAGGTTTGCGGACTTTGAGGGAACGCCAGTGTCGTATTGGCCACCCGCGTGAGTTGCGCCGTCGCTTGGGCGGAAAACATAATCATTCCCAATGCCGCGAGCGTCAGACGCATCCGTGGAAGAAAACAGCGCAACAAGGACCAGCGAGTGGGGTTCGGGGTACTCATCGAAATCTTAGACCCACACAGCAGATTTGAGTGCCGGATGTCCATGGTCATATTCGTTAAAAACGCATCAACGTAAGTCAGCGGAGCCAGTCACATTCGATCGTGGCAGGTAGAGTAACACTCAACATCACGCGGACCCTTCAAGTTTCCAGCCTCCCCACTGCAGGAGCTTGCTTGCAAGCTCCTACACTATACCAATCTGAAGACGTTAATCGACCGTTGAGCGGCTTCTCGCGCGCGAAAACACCGCACATCACTCTCTGTTCAACAGCCGCTCAATCAAGCCGAGCGCACCACGGAGAGTCCGTTGTTCGGCCGCGCTCAATTCTGAAGCGATCGCGGCGGCAAGCCATTTGCGCTTGGCCTGCACGCCGTCGTTGCGAATGCGCCGGCCCAGCCGGGTCAGGGAAAACATGATCCGCCGGCCATCCGAGGGATGAGGATCGCGCTCTACCAGCCCGTCTTTTTCCAAACTCGCAATAACCGCACCCATCGATTGCGGCTTCACCCCTTCTTCCCTCGCGAGCGCCGCAATCGTCTTCGGGTCTCCTGATTCGAGTCGGGCCATCGCCGAGAGGTGGGACCAGCTGAGCTCGTGTTGCGCCCCTTCGGCCCGCAGCCGCCGGACCAGGCGCGCGATCACGCGGTACATTTCGTCGGACAGTTTCTCCACCGGCCTGCCTCGTTCTGTGCTCATGGAATACCCCTGGGATTCGACAGGTACACTTGCAAGGTATACTTCTAATTTGCTTTCCGCTTGAACCCGGTCGACGTTGCGCGGCGTCATCGATTTTTCTCATGGCTTATATTCGCTCTTTTTTCCCCAACTTCATTTCACTCGCGGCAATGGCCTCGTTGATGGTTTTCACGGGCTGCAAACCCAAAGCCAAAACTCCTCCCCCAGCGCCGCCACCGGACGTGGTCGTCGCTCCGGTAGTTCAGCGCGATGAACCGATCCGTGCGGATTGGGTCGCGTCGATCGATGGCCTGGTCAACGCGCAGATCCGCGCCCAAGTCCCCGGTTACCTGTTAAAACAGGCCTACGCCGACGGCACCCAGGTGAAAAAGGGTGACGTGCTTTTCGAGATCGATCCGCGAAACTTCCAGGCGTTGTTGGAACAAACCCAGGCCAATTTCGACAAAGCCGAATCGGACCGCCTGCGTTTCGCGCGACTGAGTGAAGCAAATGCCGTCGCGGCCCAGGAGCGTGACAACGCCATTCACGCCGCCGCGGCCGCAAAAGCGTCACTCGACCAGGCCAAACTCAATCTGGAGTTCACGCGCATCGTCTCGCCAATCGACGGACTCGCCGGCATCGCGACGGCGCAAATCGGCGACCTCGTCGGTGCGACCAGCGGCATACTAACCGTTATTTCGACGATCGATCCGATCAAAGTCTATTTCTCGATCAGCGAGCAAACCTACCTTGAAATGCGTCAGGCCCGGCCGGGCCAGCCGCGGTTCCCCGAGGAACTCGAGTTCGAGGTGATCATGTCCGATGGCAGTGTTTATCCGCACAAAGGAAAATTTCTCGCCGCCGACCGTCAGATTGATTCCAGCACGGGTACGCTGCGCATCGCGGGAACCGTGCCCAATCCCGACCTCATGCTGCGGCCTGGCCAGTACGCGCGGGTGCGGGCCACGATCCGCACCGTCACCAATGCGCTCATCGTCCCGCAACGCGCAGTGTCCGAACTTCAGGGGAGTTATCAGGTCGCAACCGTCGGAGCTGACAACAAAGCCCATCTGCAAAATGTAAAAGTGGGTAGTCGCGACGGATCATTCTGGATCATCGAACAGGGACTTCGCCCCGAAGATCGCATCGTCGTCGAAGGCATTCAGAAAGTTCGCGAAGGCGCCACGGTTAATCCGGTGGCGGGAGCGACCGATGCGAAATCCAAGTAATTAATTTTCAGGTTTCCTCTCCATGGCGCGCTTTTTTATCAACCGTCCGATCTTTGCCATCGTCCTGTCCATTCTGACCGTGATCGTGGGATTGGTTTCCCTGTTCGGCCTGCCGATCGCGCAGTTTCCAAAAATTGTCCCGCCGGAAGTGCGCATCACCACGACCTACGTCGGCGCCGATGCCCAGACAGTCGAGCAATCCGTCGCGACGCCCATCGAGCAAACGATGAGTGGCGTCGACAACATGAACTATATGTTCTCGATCAACGGCAGTGACGGCTCGCTGCGTTTGATCACCAATTTCGACATCGCGACCGAGCCCAACGACGACCTCATCCTTGCGCAACTGCGCGTAAATCAGGCGTCGCCGCAAATCCCCGCGGACGTTGCCACCTACGGCGTAACCGTGCAAAAATCGCTCTCGGCGCCATTGCTGTTGATGGCGCTCTACTCGCCGAACGGCACCTACGACAGCACGTTTCTCGCGAACTACGCTTACATTAATCTCAACGACCAGCTGACGCACGTGCCCGGAATTGCGAGCGTCACGATTTTCGGCGCGGGGCAATATGCGATGCGTTTCTGGGTGAAACCCGATCTACTCGCGCGCCTCAACATCACCGTCCCCGAACTCACGCAGGCCATCCAGAGCCAGAGCACGGTTAATCCCGCCGGACAAATCGGGGGACAACCCACGCCGCAAGGACAAGAGTTTACTTATTCCGTGCGTGCCCAAGGCCGGCTTTCATCGCCCGAGGAATTCGGCAACATCGTGATTCGCGAAAACCCCGATGGTTCGCTGATTCGCTTGAAGGACATCGCGCGCATCGAACTGGGTTCGCAGGTCTACAACGTAATGGGGCGCTTCAACGGCAAGCCCGCGGCGAACATCGCTATTTACCAGCTGCCGGGATCCAACGCCCTCGACGCCGCCAAAGGCGTCAAAGAAGCAATGGAACGGCTTAAGCAACGCTTTCCTGCCGATCTCGACTACGGCATTGGAATCGACACCACCCGCTCCGTGTCCGAAGGCGTGCGCGAGATCGCCGGCACACTCTGGGAGGCCCTTGTACTCGTGCTCCTCGTCGTGTTTGTCTTTTTGCAAGGCTGGCGTCCGACGCTGATTCCGATGCTCGCCGTACCCGTGTCGTTGATCGGCACCTTCGCATTTTTTCCGCTGTTCGGATTTTCAGTGAACACGCTTACGCTATTCGGCCTGGTGCTTGCGATCGGCCTGGTGGTCGACGACGCGATCGTGGTGGTGGAAGCCGTCGAGCATCACATCGAACAAGGCCTGTCGCCCCGCGACGCCACGCTCAAAGCGATGTCGGAAGTTTCCGGACCTGTGGTCGCGATCGCGATCATCCTCGCCGCAGTATTCGTCCCGACAGCGTTTATTCCGGGCATCACTGGACGCTTATATCAACAGTTCGCGCTCACGATTGCGATTTCCGTTGGCATCTCCGCTTTCAACGCGCTTTCGCTCAGCCCTGCCCTTTGCGCGATGTTACTGCGTCCGAGAAAGGAAGTGCGCGGCCCGCTCGGCGCTTTCTATCGCGGATTTAACCGGCTATTTGGTCGCGCGAATCGTGGCTACGTCAGCGTATCGCGACAACTCATCCGGAAGAGTCTGATTTCCGTGATTGTACTCGTCGCGTTCGGCGTCGCTGCAGGCTGGTTTGGCGGGAAACTGCCCGCTTCATTTCTTCCCGACGAAGATCAGGGTTATCTATACGTCGGTCTGCAATTGCCCAACGCGTCTTCCCTGCAACGCACCGCGGATGTCGCGCACCAGGTCGAGGATGTGCTCTCGAAAACTCCCGGTGTCCTAGGCTCCACCTCGATCATCGGATTCAGCCTGCTGAGCACGTCATACAATACGTACAGCGGATTTTTCTTCGTCAACTTGAAGCCGTGGTCGGAGCGAAAGGAAAAATCGGAGCAGTACCAGGCAATCAAAGATCATCTGGCGAAGGAGCTGAAAAAAATTCCGGGCGGGACCGCGTTTTCATTTTCTCCTCCTGCGATTCCAGGCGTTGGCACTGCGGGCGGTTTCACTTTCGTCCTTGAAGATCGCTCGGGGCAGGAGGTGAAATTTCTGAGCGACAATCTCGCCAAGTTCATGGATGCCGCCAGGCAACGGCCCGAACTTACCGGGTTAAGCACCACTTTTCTTCCGACCGTTCCGCAAATTTTCGTCAAGGTCGACCGCGACAAGGTCCTGAAGCAAGGCGTCGCCCTGACTGACGTCTATCGGACGCTGCAATGCTACATGGGTGGCGTATTCGTAAACTATTTCAACCGCTTCGGACGGCAGTGGCAGGTTTATCTGCAAGCAGAAGGAGAATACCGGCAGCGCCCGGAGGACCTCGGTCAGTATTACGTGAGAAATCGTACCGGCCAGATGGTGCCGCTTTCCGCGTTGACCACCGTGGAAGATCGAACCGGGCCGGAATTCACGATGCGCTACAATTTATTTCGCAGCGCGCAAATCAACGGATCAGCCGCGCCCGGTTACAGTTCTTCTCAAGCCATGGCTGCACTCGAAGACGTTTTCAAAAAGACCATGCCGCGCGAAATGGGCTTCGATTACATCGGCATGTCTTTTCAGGAAAAGAAAGCGCAGGAAGGGATTCCTCCCATGGCGATCTTCGGACTCTCTCTCCTCTTCGTTTTTCTGATTCTCGCGGCGCTTTATGAAAGCTGGTCGTTGCCGTTCAGCGTGATCCTGACCGTGCCGATCGCGGTCTTCGGCGCCTATGCCGCGCTGTATTGGCGCGGCATGGAAAATAATGTCTTCGCGCAGATCGGCCTCGTGATGCTGATCGGTCTCGCCGCCAAAAACGCAATTTTGATTATTGAGTTTGCACGAACCCGCCGCGAGCACGGTGATTCCCTGACGAACGCGGCGCTGGAAGGAGCTCGCGTGCGCCTGCGGCCAATCTTGATGACCTCCTTTGCCTTTATCCTCGGTTGCGTGCCGCTTTGGCTGGCCAGCGGTGCAGGCGGTGTCGCGCGTCAAGTCATGGGGACCGCCGTGATCGGAGGAATGCTCGCCGCCAGCGTCATCGCCATCTTCCTGATTCCCGTGATGTTTTATGTCGTCGAACGCCTGTCCGGGGCTCGTGATGTCGCAACAGCAACACCCGACAGAAAGGATCACGGCGAGTCCTAGCCTAGATATTTCGCATCCAGATACGAAATCGATCCCGCTATATTATGTAGCCCGCGCCGGGAGGCGCGGGACCCTGCGCTCCCGCGCAGGGCTACTTTGCTGAGTCGGAGTTGGGCTTTAAGCCCGCGGCGGGAGGCGCTCGAGAAAGTCGGGCAGCTCTTTTTCACGACGTCCGCTCAGATCCCGCAGAAAATAAGGCTCAGGCGGGATTGCTCCTTCGTCCTCCTCATCATCTTCATCGTCGGTTTCGAGACCTTCAATGTCGTAGACCGGCTCCTCTTCCTCGAAATATTGCGAGACCCGGCGGGGCGTGGGATCGAGCAGTAACGGGGGATTGGCCAGATCGCCCTTGCTCTTCACCTGCACAAAATGACACGGGAAATGTTGGTCAGTGAAGTGCTTGATGAAATCACTCATCCATTTGTTGGCCACGCCCTCGCGCTTGGTCAGAAAGACCACGTCGGCAAAATGGATGGAGGCAGCAAACCAAGGCATCAACACCGGATTTTTCTCTGCGAACTGGCAGTCGACCGTGACAAAAACCCGGGCGAGTTCGGCACCGTGTTGGACAAGCCATGGCTTTAACGCCTCAAGCTGGTCAATGGGGCTGACCCGTGAGTCTGCCAGGAAAAATACCGTCGCATCGGCCAGCCCCTCGACTTCGGGAAATTCGGGAGGCTTCCACTCCCAGTGCTGAATAGTGACGTTAGGCAAGGCCGCCAGCGTTGCGTCCGCCGGGTCCGGAGCCTCACTTTTTGCCAATAGCACCACTGCTTTGTCCTTCTCGGCTAATCCGTTCGCAATCAGGTCGCGCACAATATTGCGCCGGCCAGCGGTCGGAGTGCCAATGATGAAATACACGGAGGTCATGGCCCCGAAGATCATCAATCAGCCAGAGAATGCAACTGCGTCGAAGTAGGCAAAAAGGCGGGGTTTTGCCGCCAATGGTTTCGCTGAATACCGAGGCGAAACCGTGGGTCAGCCTTCCGACTGATCGTCTTCAGGATAAGGCTCGAGGAGCCTGTTTGCCTCGCACGCAGGTGCGGGATGCAAGTACGCAGCAACGGTGCTAATCGCAGCTGGATTGCGGGCGTCTTCGCTGGACAGCGCGGTGCTGGGCTCGCCCGCGATGTAAGCTGCGGGACAACCGCAGAACGGACGGCCCCGCGGTCCGTCCCTACCTCCATCAAATCTCTTCTCAGCCCAGGAAAGCCGGCCCGTGACCTGCCCCGAGTTTAATTTTTCGCCCGGAAATCAGACTCTGCTGCAGAAATTTCCGTGCGTCCGTCACCGCGGTCTCAATTGATCTGCCACGCGCCAATCCCACGGCAATCGCCGCAGAAAGCACGCAGCCGGTGCCATGCGTGTTTTGCGTCTTCACCCGCTTGCTCTCAAACCAGCGCACCCGTCCGTCCTTCGTCACCAGACAATCGCGGCATATCGCTCCGGGAGCATGGCCTCCTTTGACGAGCACAGCGCCGCAACCGGTTTCAAGAAGCGCGCTCGCGGCGGCCTCCACATCCGCAAATGTCTGGACCCGCACGCCCGTCAAGGCATCCGCTTCGGGCCAATTCGGAGTAACGAGCGTCGCGCGTGGGAGCAGCGTCTGCCGGACAATCTTGAGCGCGCGGGTCGAAAGGAAACGCGTGCCGCTCGTGGATCCGATCACCGGATCAACCACGAGCGGAATTCCCCGATGCCGCTCAAGTGCGTCGACCACTGCGCGCACAATTGCTTCACCGGGCAGCAACCCAGTCTTGATTGCTCCCACCGGAAAATCATCGAGCACTGCATTGATCTGCGCAGCGAGCAGCGCGGACGAAACGGCGTGCCAGGCATCGACGCCCCGGCTGTTTTGCGCAGTCACCGCGCTGATCGCCGTGAGCGCATAACCACCCAACGCGTGAATGACGCGACTATCCGATTGAATGCCCGCGCCTGCTCCGCTGTCAGAGCCGGCAATCGTCAATACGCAGGGGCGCGTTTTCACGACGAAGCGTTTTTCCAACCGCGATAACCCCCGCGCAAACTCAGCACCGACGTAAACCCGTGACGCACGCGTAACGGCTCGAGTGCCCGCAAACTGCGCGCACCCGCAGCGCAATAAACAACGGTGGGATGTTCCGGATCCAGCAAGACCAAATCTTTTCTCTTTTCCGCTGCTAGAGAGCCGAGCGGCACATGCACGGACGGTTCGATCGCCCCAAGCGCGCGTTCCCAATCTTCGCGTACATCGATCAATTGCACCGACGAAATTCGGTGGCGCAATTCTTCCACGGTAATCTCATCAGACGTGGCTTCGGCCGGTACCACGGCGCAAATTTCGCCATAGCCAGCCAAAGGCAGTTCACGAATAGCGAGATTTGCAGGGTCGGCCGCGAAACGCAGCGTACGGGTCTTCATCGTCAGTGCATCCCAGAGAAGCAAACGGCCCGACAGTGGTTCGCCAATTCCCGTAATCAGCTTGATCGCTTCGGTTGCCTGGATTGTGCCGATCAAACCGGGCAGGACTCCAATGACTCCTGCTTCGGCACAATTCGGCACCGTACCGGCCGCGGGCGGCTCGGGGAATAGACATCGATAGGTCGGGCCACCGCGCCAATTGAACACACTCGCCTGCCCTTCATAACCGTGAATCGCTCCATACACCAACGGTCGCCGGGCAATCACACAGGCATCGTTCACGAGATATCGCGTCGCGAAATTATCCGAACCATCGATCACCACCTCGTGGTCATTGACGAGCGCGAGAGCATTGTCGCGGGTAAAGCGCGCCACGATGGGAACGATCTCAATCAAGGAATTGAGCGCGCGCAATCGCCGCGCCGCCGCTTCCGCTTTGGGCTGTCCCGCATCTTCCGTGGTATAGAGTACCTGGCGCTGGAGATTGGAAACTTCCACGACGTCGGCATCGATGAGTGTGATCTTCCCGACGCCCGACGCCGCAAGATAGAGCAACACCGGACAACCGAGACCGCCCGCCCCAATGACGAGAACGCGCCCCGCCTTGAGTTTGGCCTGCGCCTCCGGACCAAATCCCGCGAGCGAGAAATGCCGCTGATAACGGTTAATTTCGTCGGAAGAAAACATCATCTTATACGGTGACGACCCGCTGGCCGTCGTAAGTCGGATCCCAATCCTTCCAGACCGGTTCGTAACCGCTTTCGCGAAGAAAGGCGGCAACTTCAGCGGGCGAGCGCTCATCGCTGATTGCGAATTGCTCCAGCGATTCATCGCCTGCCGCGTACCCACCCGGATTTGTTTTCGAGCCGGCGCTCATCGAAGTGAAACCAAGCTTGTAAGCGTGATTCCGGAAATGCGCGCTCTCGCGCGTGGACAGCGAAAGCTCGACCTCGGGACTGAACAAACGGAACGCACACGCCGCCTGAATGAGATCTCGCTCATTAAAAGGCGTAACCGAAATTTCACCGCCTTCGTGCGGTCGCAGGCGCGGAAATGACAGGCTGTAACGCGTCCGCCAGAAATGTTTTTCCAGATAATTCAAATGAAGTCCGGTGAACCACGCGTCGGCGCGCCAGTCGGACAGACCATAGAGCGCTCCGAGTCCGATTTTTTTCACGCCCGCGCGTCCAAGGCGGTCCGGCGTTTCGAGTCGGTAAGCGATATCCGCCTTCGGCCCCTTGAGGTGAAATTTCGGATAGACGGCCGGATCGTAGGTTTCCTGATAGACAAGCACCGAACTCAAACCGGCAGCGACGAGAGTTTCATACCCGCTTTGCTCCAGCGGTTGGACCTCGATCGAAAGACTCGCGAAATGAGGGCGAAGCAGGCGAAGCGCGTTCTCCAGGTACGCCACTCCGTAGCGTCCGGATTCGCCCGTGACGAGCAGCGCGTGCTCAAACCCGAGTCCGCCGAGCACGCGGGCCTCAGCGAGAATTTCCCCGTCGTTGAGTGCCTTGCGTGGAATCCGGTTTTGCGCGCTAAAACCACAATACGTGCAGACATTCGCGCAAACGTTAGTGAGATAAATCGGCGCGTAGAGCTGCATCGTACGGCCAAAGCGTTCGACGGTGATTCGATGACTGAGCGCTGCCATCTCTTCCAGAAACGGTGCCGCCGCCGGAGAGAGCAGCGCAGCGAGATCATCGAGCGACAGGCCGCCGCCGGCCCGATCAAGCGCGCGGCGCACTTCCCCCGACGTGCGCGCGGTTATGGATGCCGCGACTTTAGTGAAGTCTTGTTGTTTCCAGAGGTCGAGGAAAGTGCTCATGGCGATCAGATAAGTCCTATATGTCGTATAGGACCTATGCCGTGAGAAACGCCGTAAGCGGCGACGTTGCCTCCGCTCGAGGCGCGCGACCGATTGGTCGTGTGGCGACCCCCGCTTCATACGCAAGACGTCCCGCTTCTACACCGAGTTTAAACGCGAGCCCCATCGCCACTGGATCACCTGCGGCGGCGATCGCGGTATTAACCAGAACCGCGTCCGCGCCCATTTCAAGTGCCGCTGCGGCATGCGACGGAACACCCAACCCCGCGTCGATCACCACCGGCACGCGTGCCTGTGCGATGATGATTTCCAAAAAAACGCGCGATTCGAGTCCGCGATTGCTGCCAATCGGGGAACCGAGCGGCATCACGGCCGCAGCGCCGGCTTCCTCGAGCTGTTTGCAAAGCACCGGGTCCGCGTGAACATAAGGCAGCACAACAAATCCACGCTTCACGAGCTCGCGGGTCGCGAGCAACGTTTCCACCGGATCAGGCATCAGGTATTTTGGATCGGGATGGATTTCGAGCTTAAGCCAATTCGTCTCGAGTGCCTCGCGCGCGAGTTCAGCCGCGAGCACCGCCTCTTTCGCATCACGCACCCCCGACGTGTTCGGCAACAGGCGGTAACGATCTCGATCGAGATGCGAAATAATTTCGTCCGCCGTACCGTCGGTGCGCACGCGCCGCAACGCCACAGTCACCAACTCCGCGCCGGACGCGGCAATGCTTTCGGCCATCACCGCGCCCGAGCTGTATTTTCCGGTGCCGAGAAAAAGTCGGGAGCGCAATTCAGTGCCAGCGATAATCAACGGTGTCGTGTTCATGGATCAAGCAGCGCTCCACGCATCGACGAACGCGGCGTGGTTGGCGGCAATGAGGTTGTCGGTATAAAGCGAAGAAGAAACCGCTACGCCCGCGAGCCCCGCTCGACGCAGTGCGGGCAAATCAGCCGGCTTGGCGCCGCCGATCGCCCAAGCGGGCAGGCCATCGAGCAACGGCAGCAGCGCGGCAATGCCTTCCAGACCAAGCACCGGAGCAAGTTTTTGCTTCGTGACCGTGAAACGGAGCGGGCCGATTCCCACATAATCCAACACCGAAGCCGTCGCCGCGCGTCGGGCGTCCTCAGCAAAATTAACTGTGCCTCCAAGTAATTTTCCCGGACCCAGCCGCGCGCGCGCAGAAGTCCACGCCTCGTCGAGACTCCCGAGGTGAACTCCGTCAGCGCCCGAAGCGAGCGCGATGTCCACGCTGTCGTTAATCGTACACAGCGCACCGCCCGCTTGACAAATCGCCACCACGTCGCGCGCAGTCGTCAGCCATAAATCGAGCGCGGCATTTTTCATACGCAATTGAATCCAGCGCGCACCTGCGTCCACCAGAGCACGCGCCTGTTCCGCGTGGGAAAGCGCGAGTCCATCCTGAGTCAGCGCCATGATCGGCGGAAGCGATGGGGAATTACGCGGCATATTCGAGGAGCGCTTGCTGCAGCTCGCAGAAGGATTTCACCGGGTCAGCCGTACGCCACACGGCACCGAGTACCGCAACACCATCGAACCCGAGTTCCGCGCAGGTGTTAAGTTTCGAGCGGTCGACACCTCCGAGCGCAATTACGCGTGCGCGTCGGAGCAGTGCGAGAATGGTCCGGAGCTCGTCGCGGGAAATTGCCGGGAAGGGTGCATAACCGGGTTTTGAAATCGATGGAAACAACGGACTGAAGAGCACGCGGTCGTATTGAGTAAGCGATGCACTCAAAGTCGCCAAATCGTGAACCGCCCGGCTGCGCAGGCCCAGACGCGAGGTGTGCGCCAATATTCCGCCTGCCTTGTCGCGTTGATGCAGCCCGCCTAACGCGAATTGTCCGATGAGCTCGTGGCGGGAATGAAGCACGATTCGCGAATGGAATTCCGTCGGAAGTGCGCGGAGCCACGCGGCAAGTTGAACACCGTTCCAAGCCGGCTTGCGTAGATGATACGACTGCAAACCCGCATCAAACAACTGCACGAGCACTGCATGTTCGCGTTCCTCTTCGTCCTCGGGAGAAATGACAATCAGATCCACGGGAATCAGCCTCCTTGGGTTGCTTGAATAACGAGCACGTGATCGGTCGACGTCAGCGAACGAGACGTCCATGTCGTACGCGGGATCACCTCATCGTTAATCGCCACCGCGATACCTTTGCGCTCGGCGAACCCGAGCTCGCGCAGCAGATCGGTCAGCGTTGCATCGCTGGCAATCGTCCGCGGCTGGTCGTTGACGTGAATGGTCATTTTTTGTCGTCGACGTAGATCTCGCCGCCTTTGTCGCGAAACTCATCCGCTTTCGCTTTCAGTCCCGCCTCGATCGCTTCCGCCGATTCCAGACCCTGCGCCTCGGCAAAGCGCCGGATGTCGTCGGTGATTTTCATCGAGCAGAATTGCGGACCGCACATCGAACAGAAGTGAGCAGTCTTCGCACTGTCCTGCGGCAACGTTTCGTCATGGTACTCGCGTGCGCGCTCGGGATCGAGTGAGAGATTGAACTGATCCTCCCAGCGAAACTCAAAGCGCGCTTTGGACAGGGCGTTGTCGCGGTACTGCGCAGCGGGATGGCCTTTCGCGAGGTCCGCGGCATGCGCGGCGATCTTGTACGTGATCACCCCCGTGCGCACGTCGTCGCGATTCGGCAGTCCGAGATGTTCCTTCGGCGTCACGTAGCAGAGCATCGCCGTGCCATGCCAGCCGATGATGGCTGCGCCAATACCACTGGTAATGTGATCGTAACCGGGGGCGATATCGGTCGTGAGCGGCCCGAGGGTGTAGAACGGGGCTTCGTCGCACCACTCCAACTGCTTCTCCATGTTTTCCGCGATCATGTGCATCGGCACATGACCGGGACCTTCATTCATCACCTGCACGCCGCGCGCCCACGCGCGCTTGGTCAGCTCGCCCTGGGTTTTCAATTCTCCGAACTGTGCCTCGTCATTAGCGTCGGCGATCGCACCGGGACGAAGCCCGTCGCCGATGGAGAACGATACGTCGTACGCCGCCATGATATCGCAAATGTCATCCCAATGCGTGTAGAGGAAATTTTCCTTATGATGCGACAGACACCATTTCGCCATGATCGAACCCCCACGCGATACGATGCCGGTCATGCGCCGTGCCGTGAGCGGAATGTAGCGCAACAGCACACCTGCGTGGATCGTGAAATAGTCCACTCCTTGCTCGGCCTGTTCGATGAGCGTGTCGCGGAAAATTTCCCACGTGAGCGCCTCGGGACGTCCGCCGGCTTTTTCCAGCGCCTGATAAATCGGCACGGTCCCGACCGGCACGGGACAATTGCGCAAAATCCATTCGCGTGTTTGGTGAATGTTTTTTCCCGTGGAAAGATCCATCAACGTGTCGCCACCCCATTTTACCGACCAGCGCATCTTTTCCACTTCCTCGTCGATCGACGACGCCACCGCAGAGTTGCCAATGTTCGTATTGATTTTCACGAGGAAGTTGCGGCCGATGATCATCGGCTCCAATTCCGGATGATTGATATTGGCGGGAATAATCGCGCGACCCCGCGCTACTTCAGAACGAACGAACTCCGGAGTAATTTCCTTCGGAATCGCTGCGCCAAAGGATTGACCACCATGTTGACGCCAGAGGGAATTGCGCGGACCCTGCTCGGTCATTTCGAGCAGATCGCGCGACCGCTGCAGTTTCGCGTTTTCCCGAATCGCAATGTATTCCATTTCCGGTGTAATGATGCCGGCGCGCGCGTAGTGGAGCTGGGTGACGCATTTCCCAGCTTTGGCGCGAAGCACGCGTCGATCTGCGCGGTCAAAAAAACGGATCGGATTGCGCCGGCCCTCGGCCTCAGCTTGGGCACGATGCACCTCGGACAAGTAACCGTCGTCCATCGGTTTGATCGCGCGACCTTCAACTTCCTCAACATCCCCGCGCTCGCGAATCCACGGTGCGCGAAACGGAGCCAGCCCCTTCGACGAATCGGCGTGGAAGGAGGCGTCGCCCCACTGGCCCGACGTGTCGTATACCCGGATCGATTCGTTGGGCACTTCCTGGCCGTTCGGCAATTTCGTCGGAGAAAGTTCAATTTCACGCATCGGCACGCGCAGGTCGGGACGGCTGCCGTTGATATAGACGCGGCGTGACGACGGAAACACCGTGTGAGCGGACGTGGCGGAAGTGGGAGCGGACATGTGAGAGAGTTGGTTTTTCGGCAGCGATTCACGCCACCGAGGTCCGCAAGCTCCCTCCGCGGATGCGGGAGGCTCCTGTTTTTCCTACGGCGGTGCTAACCGCGTCAGGTTCGAAGGATCTAGGAACGCGCTGTGTCCCATTCTCAGCCCAGTGCCCCAGGCTCTCCTAAACTTTACGCCAGCATCCGTGCAGCATTCCCCTCCGCTTTTCAAACGAAAAGATTTCAGGCAGGGACAAACCGCCGTGCCGTCCGTTCTGCGAATGCCCGGTGCGTAGCGGCGGGCGTCCCGCCTGCCGTCCGAATTACCCTGAATTCCGCAGATGAATTGGCCACAGAAAGCACAAGAAGCGCAAAAACAGAAACTTGAATCCCGGTACGCGGAGGCGCGGTGTTCACTTCGCGGGTGAGAAGCATTCCGAATCCAGTTCTTCATTTCCCCCTCCGCGTTTCAACTGCGTTTTTCAGGATTACTTTCTCTCGTCGCCGATCAGCCGTCGCGCCCGCTCGATGATTTCGAAGCACGCACGACCATTGTGATAAGGACATTTCCAGAGCGTCACTTTTGGCCGGCGCAACGGCCGCCCGCTCCGGTCGGTCGCTTCAAACCAGTCGCCGTTCGCGCGATCCACCAGATTGGCTTCAATAAAATCCCAGCTGTGTCGCGCCGCCGCGAAATAACGCGGATCGTGCGAGAGTTGGTATGCGTTGAGAAAACCCACGGTCGCTTCCGCCTGTGGCCACCAGTCTTTGTTCGTGTTGGTATAGCCGTGAGGGTTGCCTTCATTGAGCACGCCGCCGTCAGGATCGACACCTTCGTCGAGCGTGGCCCGCGCGATGGCGAGAGCGACCGGCTTCACTTTCTCGATCATCGCGGGATCCCCGAGCACTTCAGCTGCTTCGATGAGCAACCAGCTCAACTCGATATCGTGGCCGTAGGAAATTTCATCCGACATGGGCGTCCAATCGGATTTCAAATATAGAATCAGGTGATGCGTGCGCGGATCGATAAGATGGGCCAACATAACTTCGATCAGTGCCCGATGATTTTCACGCAGGCGTGCATCGGGCCATGCGCGCAGGAGGTTGCTATACGCTTCGAGGATGTGGATGTGCGAGTTCTGCGATTTCGGTGCGCCTCCGAGGACGTTGTCGCGGTCGCTGGCACGGGTCCAATCGCGGTTGAAGACGTCGAAGTATCCGCCATTTTTCGGATCGCGCGCGTGTTTTTCCACGAGTCGGTAGATCGCAATGGCCTGATCGAGCGCGGCCTGTTCACCGGTGGCGCGAAAATATTCCGCCAACGCATACACGCCAAACACCTGACCGTAGATTTGTTTTCGAGTGTCGAGCGGTTTACCGTCCGCAGTGATCGTCCAGAAAAGTCCGCCCGCCTGGCGATCTTGGAAATTGTCCGTCAAATCGCGGTACGCCCAGCGCGCCATCTCGAGGTATTCCGGATCATGATAGACGCGATAGGCGGTGGAAAACGTCCACAAGATCCGGCTCGTGAGCAAAGCTCCACGCGGTTCCTCCGGATGGGGCCGCAATTTCTCATCGATCAGCCCATAAAACCCACCGCGCTCGCGATTGCGGGTGTGCTTCAGCCAGAAAGGCAGGATGTTGCCGCGAAGTTCGTTTTCCGCACGTTTCGCGAGGGCGGTAAAGTCGGTTGGTGAAGGTTGCGTAGGAACAACCGGGCCGGAATCGGCGGAGACAACAACTGAAGAATCCACTGGTCCCGCCGTGGCAGGAGAACCATCGGCAGCCAGAGCTGAAATGGAGCCCGATATAACCCAGGTGAGAAGCAGAAGATCGATCCGGTTTTTCATGAATAAAAGGGATGCTCAAGGGTTACGAAATGCCATGCGGCCAATCCATGAAACGCATTAACTCTCTTGTGATTAACTGACTAAGCCAATTCCCAATTCAAACAATGGATCGGGTTAACCGCGAATTGAAGATCCCGTGCGGGAGAAGACAAAAAACACTTGCACGAGAATGCCTGCACCGTAGGGTCCCCGTTCCGCGCTGGGTCCCCATCGTCTAGCCCGGTTAGGACACCACCCTTTCACGGTGAGAACCGGGGTTCGAATCCCCGTGGGGACGCCACTTAACCGATTTACGAAAGTGGCTCGAGGAACGGGAGATGCTTGCGAAATCGAGCATCTCCCGGCCTTCTCGCAAAACTAGGTTGCCAGTTGACGTGGCAACCTACGCATGAACCAAACAAAGTTTGTTGTCAGCCGGTACGAAAATCGGAACGGCGTTACGTCGTGGCGTGTGGCCGGTTGGCTGCACGGTGTCCGCATTCGGAAGAACTTCCCGACTCGAGAGGAAGCAGCCGCGGAAAAATCCACGTTGGAAATCAAGGCCGCGCAGACCGCAAATGGCATGCGCACGGTCGCAACGACACTCACCGAAAATCAGGTGCGCGAAGCGGAATCACTCTTCCACCGTGTCACGGCGCTACCTCGACCGCTCTCGTTCTACGTCGATTTCGCGCTGGGCAATTACAAGGAGCCAGAACAGCAAAAGCCGCTGATCGTAGCTACGGCCGAATACATCGCCGCCAAGGAAAGCGAGTTCGCGCAAGATCAGCTCTCCGTGCCGCAGATGGATCGGATTCGCTGGGAGATGAAGCGGCTCACCGATTTCTTCCCGGAAAAGTCCGTCGCGGAAATCACCGCCACGAAACTGATTGCGTTTCTGGAAGCCGGCAAAGGCGGGATGAAGACGCACAACAACCGGCGCGGCCTGCTCTCGACGTTCTTCAAATACTGCTTCCAGCGCGGCTGGGTCGCAGAGAATCCGATTCCGAAAGTGCCGCACTTCCGCATTCGTCGGAAACGCGGTCTCGCGCAAACCCTCACTCTCGCCCAAGTCAAGGCGGTGATGGAATTCGCCGAGACTCATAAAGGCGGAATCTGGGTGCCCTATTTCGCGCTCTGCCTCTTCGCCGGCATTCGGCCCGGCGTGCCGAACGGCGAGATAACCAAGTTCAAGCCCGAGGCCGTCGATCTCGACGCAGGCATCATTCATGTTTCCGCGGAAGTCTCAAAAGTGCGTGAGCCGCGGAAGATCGTCATTCAGCCGAACCTCGCCGCGTGGTTGCGCGCATATCCACTAAAAAAATTTCCGATCATCCCGGGCAATTTCAAGAAGCGGCGGGAGAAATTCGCGAAGCAACTCGGGCTCACGCACGACGTGCTGCGCCACACGTTCATTTCCATGTTCGTCGCGAAATTCCGCTCCATCGGCGAAGCGGCGATTCAAGCGGGCAACTCCGAGGCGATCATCCGCAAGCACTACCTCGACTTGAAGGCCGCCAAGGAAGCCGAGGAATTCTTCGGCGTCATGCCCAAGCACGCGAAGGCACCCGCCGCGTCGGTTGACGGACGGCAAGCGGCATGAACACGCAACCAATGGCCTCCAGTAACAGCCAGCTCACGGACATTGTCGGACTCCGCGTCAGCGGAGTCTTTCCCAAGGACAACGAGCCATCCATCCGCACGCTTCGCGAGTGGACGAAGCTGCGCCGCATCCCGCATCACCGGCTCGGACATTTCGTGTATTACGACCCGGTCGAGGTCGCGACACACATCCGCACAAAATTGCGGGTGCCGGCGCGCGGCGAGTGACGCCATGCAGCCGCGATCAGCGCCGGCCCCCCAAAGCCGGCGCTTTTTCGTGCCCAAAATGCGACACGGGTCGCATTTTATTATACTGCCGCGACGAGAGGTTTGCGTGCTCCCTGCTTAGTCGGCCCTTCGCGTCGCTGCCGAGTCTGCTGAAAATACGCCTCAAACTAAACGCGGCCCAAGCAGCGTAACGCATTGTGAGCGAGGCCATGCGGCCAGATCAATCGTTCCGTGTCGTAGCGTGGGCAGTCGCATCCCTACTTGAGTTCTCGCCGGCATCATCGCGGATTAAAGCGGCAGCGGGTCGTCTGCCGGTTGACCAGAGAACGTGGCACGAGGCGGGCTAGCCACTGGTGTGCTCAGTTTGATGTAGGTGAAAACTTCTTCGTGCAGTAAAGGCTCGATAACCGAGAAGCTGTCCAGCGACGACTTTTCCATCCGTTGGCACCCTGGTCTTCATCTTGGTTCGGTTGGCCCGTGGGTTCATTTGGCGTCGTAATCGAACTCAAGGGTGATTTTTCCGGAGCTCGGGTGACCGGACGGCATTCGTTGTCGCTTCTTGGGCGATGCGGAGAAGCTGACGCGTCGCAAATTGAGAGAGCGACACCGGATTGCCGGAAATAGCGACAGCCGGAACGAGTGCCGGACTAGGCGGCATGAAAAAAACCATCGCGAACAAATACCCCGTTCAAGACCTAAGCATAAGGCCCTATCGCATCCGCCGGATTTCACCTAACCGCCTTATCTCGTTCCACTCATAAAGTATTTTAGCGTGTATCCATTACCCGAATATGTTTGACCGAGTATCCATTGCCCGAATATGCCTGAGTCAATATATTCAATCTCCGGGAACGAGACAAAATGCGCGTTCTCAAAAACGCGCACCCCAGTAAAGCTACAACCCCCATGAATAAGCACATTGTTCTTCGTCTAGCGTCCTTACTGTTTGCTTTCTCAGCGGTCTGCACGACCGCTTTTTCTGTCGAAGAAACCATCGTTCTGGAACCCTTCGAAGTTTGGGGGCACAGCGGAGATTTCCCCGACGTTGAGTGGACACACGATACGAACTACTCGGCATATGACTGGGCGGATGCCTCTGCGGCTTCGGCCGCTGGAGCAGGACAATCGTCCACTAGCGCATATCCGCCTTCGATCACCGGTTGCTTGGAAACCTCAGAATTTACAGATGTGAATTATAACGGGATGAAAGGCATGAAATATACGATTGAAATGCCGCCTAATAAAACCGGGATTTATTATCAAGGGATCAGCATCACTTTCACCTATGCCGATGGTTCAACAAAACACGCGGAGTTCACCGAGGCTATGCGTTCTGTCGCTGGCGCTCCCGGTTTCACAAACGGCGTAAATTACGGCGACACCTCGTGGGTGGATAAAAACGCAATTGGTATGGGTTTGACTAATAATGGCGCCGCCTTGACTGGAGCTACTTATTGGATAACTTCGACTTTTGTTGAAGGGAGCAGCGATATTCTTTCTCCGATGGGATTCACCGATTCAGGATCAGCAACCCAATCCAGTTCCGGAATAACTCTCGAAAGCGGCACCCTATGGATTAAACCTGGCTGGGATTCTACCATGTTGGCCCAGGGTCAGGGGCTTATTACTCGGGGATTCACAGTTACGCAAAACTCCACGACACCGTTGCTAAACTTTACCAAACGGTCGGGCTGTCCTTAGTTTTTCTTGTAAACGTCGGCATCCCGGCCACGGTGCGGTATGACTCGGATTTTAAACCTATTATTAGCATGCATACTTCTAGTGCTGTTAATTTTTCTGGTTTTCCGACGCCCGGCTCCTCGTCAACAAGTCCCTTCTGTTCAGTCGTCGGAAACTCAAGCTACCCCAACGCCCAAAAACATTAGCGACGTAACCGAGCCGTTCTCTCTTTCGCAATATTCTCCGGCATTGAAGATGGGGCCTAAGCTTGAACCGGGAGGAGCAGCTCGGGATGCTACACCCGCAGAACTGAAAGCGGCGAAAATTGCCGATTCGTCCGAACACACAAGGCTTCAGCAAATACGGGAAAGGCAGGCCGTTTATGTGGCGTACGGACGGCTCCTCAAACTGCTTGGATTGAAACCAGAAGAGGAAGACATTTTGGTCAATCTACTTTTAGATCGACGTTCTCTCCCCGGCGATGTGAACGCGGCATTGCCATCTGATACCCTTAAAAGTGTCACTGACCCACATCAGGTCGTACGGTCTGCACTTAAAGGAGCGGAAAAAGCAATCGAGGATGATATCCGCCAGTTGTTGGGTAATTCATTCGAGAAATTTGAACGGTATGAAGATAGCCTTCCGGCAAATTTACTTACCATACAGATACAGCAAATTAGCGCTGTGAGTGGATCTCCACTGACTGACACGCAAGCAGAGAGGCTTTTTACTGTCTTTCAGGCGAACCCAAGCGACCAGAAGTCCGGGATAGTAGTGCCGGTTGACATAGCCGAAGGGGCGGCATTCACCCGCGATGGAGTGCATTATGCGATGCTTTCACCGGGCAAATGGTTTGTGGACTCAAACGGCCTCCTTTCTGTTAACTACACCATATCAGATTCAGCTTGGGAGCAGGCGTCCCAAATACTTTCACGTTCTCAGATGTCTGCTCTTCAGGCGCTAATGTCAAAACAGCAAGCAGAACGCAAAATCGCACAAGCATTCGATGCCATCCGCCGATGAAGCATATCTTAACGTTTTTTCTGCTGGGAGGCATAATAATTGTGTCCGCTTTGCTTTTCTTGCAAGCACCAGAGCAAAACCAATCGACATCAGCTCGAGTCGACAAAAAACATTTACCTCCTGCGGCCTCTATTTCCGTAAATACAGATGGGTCTATCACAAGCAAACCTCGAGAGGGCACGCAAACAGTAGCGCCAAAATCAAGTGCAACAGATAGCCCTGTCCGCGTCACAAGTTCCGATGCCGTCGATGCGGGGTTGGCGAACTTAATACAAGAAAGCAGCCTCATAGATTTCTTTCGACGCACTCAGCCGACACAGCTTACGACAGCCGGTACGGGACAAATTCCACAGTTCACGGAAATCGCCCATGCTCAGCTATTGTTGGCGGCACGCGGCGTAATACTGAATCGGAATCAAATAAGTGTAATTGATGATCGTATATCTAGCACGCAAACAGGTGCCCTTTCTACTGAAGAAATATCGGCTCTAAAACTTGTATTGGACGAGAAAATAGCGCGGAGTGCATTTCGGCGCATCAAAGAGTCTCCATGACACGCGGCGTAAAATCTGCTTGAGCCTTGGAGGAACTGCCAGTTGCGCTATACCTCCATTCCATTCAGGATTATCGCGCCATGGATTTTCCTGATTGTCGCGTGCATCCCCTGCTATGCTAAATCAGATACGCACACGGCGCCAGCCTTGGATTGTTTGGTGTCCCATAAAAAAATAACGGTTCTATCCGGCGCTTCCTCGGAGAAAGTCGAATTTGAGCTATTTAATGCGGGAAGCCATGATGAAATGATCACTAATGTAATTGGCGACTGCTCATGCCTCACATTCAACTATGATCCCGGATCAATTAGGCCCGGGATGTCTAAGGGACTCACGGTCAATATTGCTTTAAAACCCCAAACAGGCGTAATTAATCGGCAGATACAGGTCGATACTCTTGCCGGCGCATCTTTGAAACTTAGATTAGATATTGAGATACTTCCCGGCATCGCAATAAGTCCCACGATCATTACATGGCGGCCTGACAGTCTTGTTTCAAAGCGAATTGCACTAGTAAATGTTCGAAACTTTCCGTTAACCTCATTAACGATAATCAACCACCCGACAGGGTACGTCGTAACTCTCACCAAAGATGCAGAAGGCTATGAAGCTGTAATTGCCAGAACTGAAAGGGATACACCGAACTTATCCTTGTTGTGTTTCTTAGCGAAATTTGAAAACGGGATGGCCGACGAAATAACCGTGCCATTGATTGTCAGGTAATTGGGAGCTGGTTATCTGCTGTGTGAAGGAAGTCTATCTCATCTTTCGCCGCATGGGTACTTCGTAATAGCCCATACTATCCGAGAGCCTAAATATTCATCGTATGCATCACCAAATGTCATATTTCGCGCTAGTGATCACTGATTCTGAACAAACTAAAACCAATGAACGAGCGTTGAGATGCGTTTCTTAAAGATCACTAAATTGATGATTCTAATGGTGAGCATCACGGCGAACCAAGCTTGTCGCTCCAGCGGAAATATCTTCCAAGTTCCCGGCATCATAGCCCGACACGACTGGCATGCACAAGAGCCAGACTTTAATTCAAGAGGGGAACATGGAGTATACGATTCGACCACAAATAAAGATGGGTGGCGTATCTACGAGCGTCCGCTTCGCGAAGTCTTAAAAACAATCGTTGTCCACCATTCCGCGCTGCCTACCAATCTTGGGGTTGCTGAAATTCAAAAGCTACACATGCAAGAGCGGGGCTACGCCGACATCGGGTACCACTTCGTAATCGATCCGGATGGAGTCATCTTCGAAGGGCGAAATATTTCGGTACGGGGTGCACATACTTCTGGGCACAATACCGGCAGTATTGGCGTCGTGTTACTTGGCAATTTCGAGGAGAGCGCACCAAACGACCGTCAATATAACAGCCTTAGAAATCTTATCCACCAACTGGCGTTGAAATATAAAATAACTCGCTTGGCAGGCCATCGAGATTTTCACCCCGATAAAACGGTGTGCCCAGGTGCGGAACTTGAACGCAAACTCCCCAGTCTCGCAGCAGAATTTGGCATGATATTTGGCACAGAAAACGGAGCTCCTTAATTTTACTCTCAATACGAGACGCATAATAAACCGACCTCATCTGTGCGCGTCCTCCAATTAATTTTTTACAGTGAGTATGGTTTCGATTAGAGACCAACATTTCCTGAAGCCCGTCTTGCGATAAATTTCGGGAAAACCAACGCATCGAGTCCAGTTTTTAGCATGCACTCGATCGCATCCCCTGGGGTTTCAACTATCGGCTCCCCCCTACCGTTAAACGAAGTGTTCAGAATCAAAGGCACTCCGGTCGACTGGTTAAAGGATGCGATTAAATCGTAATAGTTTGGATTATCCTCTCGCCTGACTGACTGTGGACGAGACGTTCCGTCAACATGAGTTATCCCCGGAACATTTGCCTGCTTAACCGGAGCGATTCTTAGCATAAATGGACTCTCGGAAATATCAAAGTATTGGTTAAGATGACCAAATAATATCGACGGAGCAAACGGTCTAAACCCTTCGCGACATTTGATCTTAGAATTTATATATTCTTTCATATTCGCCCGCCTAGGATCCGCCAAAATACTTCGGTTGCCTAACGCCCTGGGACCAATTTCAGAGGGGCCCTGAAACCACCCAATTACCTGCCCATCGTTTAGCAAAGAGGCTATTTCAAGGTGTTCTCGCCATTCGCTTATTTTAAGTCGGTCCGAATAGTTTTCAAGCGCGCTTTCCACAAGGTGATCGTATCCCCGACATGAATACATCGCTTCGCGATTACACCGCTTAGCCTTTGGCTGCTGCAACTTAACATGCCAGTGCCACAACCCTGCCCCAATCGCCATACCGTCGTCACCACAAGCTGGATGCAGGTAGAGTTTTTCAAAACCAGACGTAGAAAAACACCGTTCGTTCGCGGTCGAGTTTAATGCCGTGCCTCCCGATAGGCAAAGATTCAAGTCAAAGTGCCGCTCCAAGCATTCCTCACGCAAGTTATGCAGTACAACAGATAGCTCGTGCTCCAGAAACTGCTGCGCGCGCAGTGCAAGGGAAGCATTGAGTGCATTTCCATTTTCCCACACAATTTCCATCTCTCTAGCAGCGGCCTCTCGCAAGCGGTTGAACGCCTCGCGTGGCCCCATCTTTGCTAGAGCGGAATAATCCATAACAGCCGATGCTTTCCCATAAGGTGCAAGGCCCATCAATTTTCCCGCTCCCAGTAATCCAGATCCGAACAGCTCACCTGATGCTAAAACATATACTCTAGTTGAAACCATCGGTATTTGCTTTCCCCTGACGAGTGGCGCTTCTGGCGAGAAAAAATATGATTCTGCGCCGACGGGATCTACAGCCAGAGAAACGCCTGATTCAAAAGGACTGAATAACGCAGCTAATGCTGCGTGGTATTTATGGTGTCCCGGCAATACTTCGCATTTTAGCGTCTCACCAACAAGGCGTATTTGATTGAAACTTCCGTTGAGCCAGAAATCAGGCCATGTTTCTTTCAAATCGGAGCCATGCAGGAGAGGTATGTCCGGTGAATCAATCGTGTTTAGATTGAGAAGCTGAACAAGGTTAACATCCCGCAACGCGAGATTGGATTGATCCAAAACCTCGGCAAGATCTACCTCGCGAATGCCAGGATGCTTCTTTACGCGAGAAAACCGTTCAGTGTTCACGTAACCTGTGATGATTCCATCGCGGACTATCGCTGCAGAACCATCGTGATTGAAATTGATTGAAAGTACGTTCACCTAATCGTTCTTGTGAAATATAGAAATGGGTCCTGGAGGATACTATGGTCGCGGGCGGAATAGTTCATTAATCTACCGGACTGGCAACCGGTCTGGTTTCCAGAACAGCGCCAGCGCGCCTATTTTTGCGCACACGACCAATCGAATCAAGCGGGATACAGAAGGCGGATACACCATCGTTCGAGCGAAATCTCGAATGTTATCAGCAGTAGTAACGATCTACTATCAAAACAATTCCAATGTTAGGCTATTCTTGCGCTACTTAGCCTTCGATTTTCGTGCCTCATAATTGGCAGTTGCCTGGCGCTCGGTGAGCAAAAGGTTTTTCAAAATAGAATTACCTGCACCGTTCCCTGAGCTTGAAGCTGAAAGAATCGCCATACGATTGGATTCTTTGAACATGGGAACACCTTGGATTCTAGGGCTTGCGGGGTCAATTTCCCCGTTCTGTGCAAGAAAATTCGAAAGCGTGCTTCGCTGAATTAAGTCCTGAAAGTCCGGCTTTTCAATCTCAGCTTCGTAATAGGGGCGCTTAGGTGGCGAGAGTTTTCGGGCGACCTCAGGGATTTCATCACCTCGCCCCTTTTTATTCACGCCCAGATCCGTTGCTTGGCCATCAGAGGAAGTTTGGTTTATTCCGGATTTACTATTTACCGCAATATTAGCAGATTGGCCTGCCGCCGTTTCACCGGACATGAAGATGGGAGCGCGTTTTTGTTGGTATATCAATACCGACATCACCAAACATCCGGACAAGAGAGCGATAAAAACAAAAGTCTTCATACTACTGGCCGTAGCCGAGCCGAGCCGCTGTTGTTCGCTCAGACTGCTGTTTGTCTATTAATGCGTATAGCGCGCTCTGTTGCTTAGGAGACAGCAATGAAATGGTCCGGATACGGGCATTTTCCGATACTGGATAATTTACCGAGAGCATGCCATTGAGGTCCACAAACCAAGCGTCTTTGCCCAGGACCTTCAAATTCAAGTTGCTAGTGCGAATTTGTCCTTTGTCAGGATATGCGATAGGCAGCATCGCCGGATGCCGGGCTTCGGCATCGGCAGGATACGTAGCAAATATCTCGGCGATTTCATCTGCTTTTCCGTCATTTAGGGAATCTCCTGATATTACGCAAAGCTGCTGGAGCTGGGTGGTCAAAAGGTTCGAAGGCAGTTTTTGTTCATATCCACGAAAGGCTGCATATTTTTCAGGACCAAGTAAGGATTGCATTTCCCCATCGAGAGCCTGCTCCAAATTTTTGATATCCTTTCGCCAATCTCCTCCCTTAGGTATTTGCCGATGCACCATCAATTCATTCAAATCTTCACGCATGTACAGCTTGTCCATCAAGAGATCCAATAGTTTTTCTTGATCAGCTTGATTCAATTGAAGCTTTGCCAGCAGGCGCTCGTAAGCAACAAAAGTCGCAACCTTCTCGCGTGCAAATCGCAGCTGTTTGGCCTCCGTTGACTTAGCTAGCAGTTCTTTTTGGGAGTCCTCTTCACTTGCTGTGCTCCAAATCTGCTCTTGGAGTCTAGGATCCTTACGAGAGGACATAGCAGGCACGTCCGGCTGCGAAAAACTTGCAGAGCTTGGCGAAGACCCGTTTTTGGATGTGCCGGTCGCACTTCGTTCGATGCGTTTCGCATCAACGTTGCCTGTCTTACCACTTCCACTTACCCAAATAATAATTAGAGCGGTGAGTATTATCGCCAGTGTAGTATTTGCGATGCGCATCGTAGGGTCAGGTGACATTCATTCATCGATGTTGTTCACCGCTAGCTTAAAATTAGAAAGCAAAACACCCGCGGGAATTCTCCACACGAGTGCCACTTTTTGCCACACGACTTCACTTGGCGCCCAAAAAAGAAACTTATTCGTGCCACTCAGATCCGAGAAACTCCGCCGACGGATCGTCATCACTTGTAACCGTAAAACCTCGATAGGTTAAAGTATCCGGATTTCCGTCGTAAATCATTGAGATATCAGAGCCAGTCTTAATGTAGAGATCGCCCGGATTAACTTCCACTCCGTTGTCACTAGTAGTTGTACTGTACATGCCATCGGGCTGTGTGGAACTCCCCTCTATAAACGACGAGACAATCCAGACTGACGTACCAGTCAGCAGGTAACCCCCGCTAGATCCGACCGTCGGAACTGCATTTTTATCTTCGAGAAAGCTGTCTGTTGTCTGCCCTGCTTGAGACCCAAGGAACTTTCCATTTACTACGCGAGCAGCCTCCGTGAATAATGCGACCGTTTTTTGACCATTTGCATAGGTTCTAGTAATCATTATAACCTGAACATAGAGTCCCGTTTTTCCTGGTGGTAGGTTTATCGTATAAACAATACCCTTCTTACCGTTGATGTTGGTATTTTGCTTTTTAACCGTCTGAATATTCCCCTTACCGTTTCCACTTGGAGAAGTGGAACCGGCGGACGTCTGACCTGCTCCGGCAGCGTCTGCCTGCTCCGGATCTGTAAAGGTGTAGGTATAGGTGTTGGTATCTAGATCGTATGTGTAGTCAACCGTGGGCAAACCATAGCCGTTAGCCACGTAATTCACCTCGAACGGCTCAAGGACTATCGTTTCTTCGGTCGCGATGACTTTAGACATGCATCCGAAAAACACCGTAGCCGCTAACAATAGATTACGAAGGGTAGTGTGATATTTCATAACGAAAAAGTCCTTGAAGCATTACTTGGCCCGAAGTCGCTAATACAGATTGAGATTGGTATAATCCCCACATTGACCAATACAAGCATTTTTTATTGAAAAAAATGCCCTAATGCAATTTTATTCGCTATTGTATCTGTACTTAGGATACGTAGTTTGTGCCAACTATATTAGCCCACGGAGGGTCAAATACCCCCAATCCAACGATTGAAATTGGCTCGATTGCGGAGTTCTATTTAGTGCGCTCTTCAACTCTTCAACATAATCTTTTCATTGCGATTCGCGTAGCATCCAAGTTCGTGTTTTTCGCGTCTTCAAATTGAAGCACCAGAAATGCCGCGACCGATTTTCCCACAAGCTCATTGGCACCGCCCACATAATGTACACTTGGCCGTGATCGATACCCATATTGTTTATCCAAGAATTGCTGGACCATCGCTGTATACAACGAACCAACTTCGTACTGCGGCGAGTCCTTCTACCCCCAGTCTTATCAGAATGGGTTTGTAGCACGACGTTGATGAGGGCTCGACCAAAATGGAGGGTCTTTTCTCTTGTAAGTGATATGAGAGACCACCAATTAATTCTTGGCAACGGCGGCCAGATCAAACTCACCACAGATCTTTCACGCAATTACGCGGTTAATCCTTTGTACGAGCGACGCTCTATCAGCCGACTATTATGCACATTGATCACACAGGTATTGTCGTTTTCACTTGCGCGATAGGAGTCGACGACGATTTGCGCAATGATCAGTTTAGTCCCGAGCCTGGAGTGAAATTTGTCGCATTCACGGATCGTTCAAGAGCTACCGTGATTTGGGAACAGCGCGACGCTTGTACGTTATTTAAGTCGGATAGACGCAATTCTCGAGTGCCGAAAATATTGGCACATCAGTTTATTGATGCCAGCTACTCCATTTGGATGGATGCACGCGTTGCAGCGCGGGTACCCCTTCGCCCTCTCATCGAAGAATGGTTAAAAGAAGCCGACGTTGCGGTCTACAGGCATGCGAAAAGGTCATGCATTTATGCTGAAGCCGAGGAAGTATACAAACAAGGATTGGATGAGCCAGCAAGGATCCTCGCACAAACAAAAGTTTATAGAGAAGTAAACTTCCCTCCCAACGCTGGACTCGCGGAATGCAGCATCATTGCGCGACGGCATACGGACGCAGTTGTTCGATTCAATAACGCTTGGTGGAGCGAATATTGCCGTCATACCGTGCGCGATCAAATTTCCTTTCCAGTTGTTGCGCGGCAAACAGGATTAAAAGTGCATTTCGTAGATTCTCACAGCCGCATTGAATGCTTCGACTTTCACCCCCGTGGCGCACGGAGAGAATTAGCAGAGATCTCTAATACAAAGTCGGCATGATGCTGACGCGATCTAGGCAATAGTTTGCTGCCAACGTCAAGACAGAGGTTTTTCTGCCAATGGCTCTCTCGAAAATTGTCAATCTCCCTCGCCGCATGCGCAAGAGCACAGCATATTTTACCTCACTATTGTTTGCCTGCATAGCCGATGTTTGCCTTGCCCAGGAGTTAGACGAGCGGTGGCTTCTACGAGAGTGTCCGGATGTAATTATCGACGGAAGCGATTCTGATTGGAGAAAGCACGACTGCGCGATTGATGGCGTCGACACTGTTGGTGAAAAAAACTGCGTTGCGAACCTTCAGCGCGGATGGACCTCGGACGGACTACTATGTTCGGCTCACATAATCAGCGATACTGCAAACTGGGATAAGGGCATCACTGTAGATATCTTCGCTGATCTACGGACGCCGAATGCGAACATGGCTGAATACGAAATAGGTGTAGCCCATATCAGTCTTTTCGTGGAACCAGCAGGTGTTTCAGCAAAAATTAAGTGCGGCCCAAACGAGGAACGGTCGTTGGAAATCGGTCGTGAACTTCAACTCAAGATGTCTAAAAAAGACAATGGCTTGTTTGTTGAAGCGCTCATTCCTTGGACAACCGTTAAAGGGCAACAACCAGAGCGCGGAGATTGGATAGGCTTTTGCACTCGGATTAGACTTACGACTGCTACAGGCACGAGCGTAATTCTCGGCGCGGATACGGAAGAAGAAAAAAACCCGATAGAAACTACTCCAATAGCATTTACTCCAGTAAAACTTGCTCCTTTGCGTGAATCTCGTCATCCGCAAATTTCTTTTGAGGCCGAAGAGACCGTGCTTGGGAAAGGGCCTTGGCTCGAAATAAAGGTCGCGGCGCTAAAATCCCAAGTTGATTTATCAGGTGCGAGAATGGAAATAGACTCTTCTGTCCTTGGCCATTTGGATGAACCATTTGTCACCTCCGCCGGAGGAAAATGCTGGGTTCTTGAGTTCAAGCACATCCTGCCTCTTCTTTTCTCTAGAGACGCTTCAATTAGTTTTACTATACGCACCCCAAAAGGTACAATTTCATGGAATGAATCAATTGCCATTCCGGTGCTTCGGAGGTGGCAGTTAATCGAGGAAACATTGCCGGAGGAATCGTTTGCCGCAGTGCAGTATCAGCAACGATCTCTCGGCCTCATGCTGAAAGGTTGCGCTAGAGAGTGCGCTTTGCTCCTTTCCCCAAATATCAACGATGGGCGATCAGTAAGAAAACGCGCTCGGGGAATTATGTTTCCTGGGATTTACGAGGATCGAATTAAACGATTCGAACGGTTTGCGACCCGTGCGGTACACGACGGAGGTTTCCCGGATATATTTCCATATCAAGCATGGTGCAGCCAAATCGACGGTGAATGGCTCCCCTATAAGGTAATACGACCTTGGAACCCCGGTATAGGACCTGTAGTGCAGTTGACTCTCTACGGCGCCAAACCACATCACAGTCGTGCCGAAATGCTGGAATCCGACATAATCGCTTTCGAGGAAGGCACGAAGCCTTCCACATATGGAGATCGCAACTACGTTGTAATGTATGAGAGGTCGGGCGGCAATGCGGGAATGGACCGCGAGTCACTACAAAGGTTTTATCGTGATGTGATACCGACTTTTGGCGGCCCCGATGTGATCCTCGGTATCGAAGGGGTATCGGCAGGCGCAAGGAGCGCACTTCAAATCGCGCTGAATTATCCCGATCGCTTTTCTTTCATGCGGCTAGCTTCGGGACTGATTCCCGAATATGCATTATTCCAAGCCGCAAATCTCAAAGAGACCTCCGTTTCACTTGTAGTTGGAGAATTGGATACGGAGGTTGTCGAGTCGAATCGCCTTTTCGCCAAAGCATTGGACGGCAGAAATGTCTCCTACGATTTTGAGATAGTCCCAAAAACTGGTCATTATTTCTTTCCCCCAGGTCGAAGTCCAAACCAAAGCCCTAAACTGCGGTCGAAGTATCCACGGACGGTCTCACTAGAGACTTTCACACCAAGTGAGTGTAACTGGTTAAAGCTGGATCAAGTCGCAACCTGGGGAAAGCGGGCGTCCTTAAGTGGAGAAATCCTGCCTTCTCGAATCGAAATCAAAGTAGAAAACGCATTTTCATTCACGTTGCGCGCGGATCAGATGCCGAACGTCCCGATCGATTGTCTCGTTGAAATCAATGGCAAAGAATCGGGACGCATTTCTCTATCGGCATCTACTGAAATCACTTTTGCGCTAGCGCCTGACGGAACATATCGTCGCGCCACCAGGAACCAACATCCTAGTCTCTCTAAGGTCGCTGGATGCACAGGCCCGGCACGTCAGATTGATGATAGCCCAGTTACCATTGTGTACGGCACACGCGATTCCGAGTTCAGCCACGCCTTGCGGCACCGTGCCATTGAAATTATTCGTGCACACTTAGGGTTTGGCCCACGACAAGTATCATCGTCTGGATACGTCATCATGTCGGACCGCGAGGCCATCGCTGCCAATTTGAAAGGTCGAAATCTTTGGTTGGTCGGTAATCAGGAGCAGAATGACTATGTACTACAAATGACCAAATCTGGAAAGTTGCCCAGTTCGCTTCCCGATATAAGCAACGACCCCGATGCGCTCCTTAGTTATATTTTCCCTCTGTTAGGCGAAGAAGATCAATACATATATCACGAAATGGGCACGACTCCCCTAGCCTACTGTTCTGCCGTACTTGCAGCACCAAATCATGACATCTGTATCCAATCCTTGGCGACTGGTGCCGCGACAATTAAGTTTGTGGGGAATTTCAACACCGCATGGTCATTCAGACCAAAACCCTGATGCGCATTCCTTGGCTCTCCTCTCTTTTCTGCATTGTTTTTTCCCTTCGATCAATGCCGCAGAGTTTCGGCAATGAAAATCCCGGTCTAATCGTAGGTGAAGACGTACAACAACTCAGCGATTGGGGGGTCACGATCTCTCCACCGGATTGGGACGGGAATCTGATGCTCCGCGATCCCCAAAAGACAGCTCAGCTGTGTCAGCGCCTCAACGTAACCGCCGTCCGAATATTAGTTGGAGGAATCAGCGCGTACGACAACCAACGAAAAATAGCCCAACGCAGAACCGTTGAGTGGGTCATCGCCCCGCAAGTGAGAGCCCTGGCGGACGCGGGAATCACACGCTATGTGCTGAGTTTTCTTACAGCTCCCCCGGCGCTAAAAATGATGTATTCATATCAGCCCTACGTAGACGGCATCGCAAATCGGCTCCGCCCCGGAGCAGATACGGCAATGGCCAATTACGTTGTCGACGTCATTCAAATATTAAAAGGCGCAAATCTGCCGTTACCTTACGCAGTCGGCATACAGACTGATCCTGGCCGTTCGGGAGCCGACTACGGATGCCCGCCGACTCTGGCGCAAGGAACTCCTTACACTTACAACGATTGGGCGACGTTGGTTCGGGAAGTCCGCGCTCGATTAGATGCGGCACTCCTTACAAAGGTCGGCATCATTGGCCCTGAGTCGTCAGACTATGCGTGGCAAAAACAATTGCAGGCAGATCCAATTTTTCTTTCAGATCGCTCTCCATTGACAGAAATTTCTTTTTTAGGGTCAGTCACTGGATCCCCTTTAAAGGGAGCTCGAAAAGGCGGAATAGATTCGAAAGTTTGGATGCTTGCTAGCGACCCCACGCGCGCACGCAACGAGGACGAACGATTGGTAGCGACATTCGAAGACATGTGTCACGATTTGGCTGATTCCGACGTTTCACATTGGTTTTTTCGCTATCTGTATGGACCAGATCCGACTTCGGAAGTCCTAGTATTTGGCCGAGATCAGCCGGAAACAGAACTATTTCAAGCTCTAGCTAATTTATGGACATGGATAAAACCTCCAGCTCAGATCTCTCTTTGTCGGGTCGAAAATAAAGGTGAACAAATTTCAGGAATACGCTTTCGGGACAATAAAGGCCACGTAGCGCTGTTGATGATCCAACCTGATTTGGCCAAACCAACGGTGAGTGTCGCTCAAGACATTATGCGCATACAAAGAGCCATTACGTATACGCATAAAGGTTCACGAACCTTGTCGCTTGACGAAACCGACGCGGTGTCCGCAATCAAAGTTGAACCGGGAATCACTTTAGTCTTCGGTTTCGACAGGTGAGCACTGCGTCGACAGCACGTCGTGCGCGGTCACTTGCCGCGCTAACATCGCTTAAAAGTTACGCTAATCAGACGTTTCAACTGTTATGGCGTTATTCTAAAAAAGAGACGGTCGTTCTTTTCGTTCTTACAATAGGATCTTCGTTGTTTCCCGTTTTAATGACATGGGTCGCAAAACTGATCATCGATTCAGTTGCGACAGCTCAACATGCCAACGGTGAAATTCACGATGCGCTCATCAAAAAGACTATCGTACTTGTTTGTGTGGAAATGTTGTTGGCATTAGCCGCCGTAGTTTGTGACCGCGTTGCTCAATTGGCCAAACAGAATGTTGGATCGAAACTCTCAACGGAAATAAGCATAGCCATCGCGGAAAAGGCACTAAAATTACCTCTTTCTGAAATCGAAAAGGCCGAAGTCAATGAGCACATGCAACGCGCGAAACGAGATATTCCGGCGCGACCTCTTTCGATTTTGCAGCAGCTCACAACCATATTACGAAACTCTTTAACTTTCGCTGGATATGGCGTTTTGTTAGCGAGATTCAGTCCTTGGGCGATCTTCGGACTATTAATCGCAACCTTGCCAGTTCTTGTTATTGAAGCGCGTGGCTCGAGAAACGCCCACGCATTAAGAGACAGAAGAACCATGCATCGGCGGCGCCGAAATTATTATGAATTTGTGCTCACTAGCGTTGGGCATGCAAAAGAACTGAGGGTTCTCGAACTGGGGAAACACCTCTTGTCGCTCCACAGAGAAATGAGCGAATCACTCGCAAAGGATGATTTAGCGTTAGCATCCAGACGAACATGGGTATCATTGGCTTGGACTGGAGTCGCTGTACTTTCGTTATACGGCTGCTATTGCGTGATTGTGATGGCTGCTATTGCTGGTCGTATGAGCATCGGTGATATGACTCTAAATATACTCGCCTATAGAAGTGTTCAACAGGCTTTGCTTTCGAGTCTTTCAGCATTGGCTTGGTTATACGAAGATCAGCTTTTCTTAAGAAGCTATTTTCAGTTTATGAGCACCCCGGAAGTGTTGAGCAAAACTACTACACGGGATTCAAGTTTTCATCAGAACAGCGGCATTCGCTTCGAGAATGTCGGCTACTGTTACCCCGGCCAGGCACGATGGGCGCTCCGTCATGTTGATTTGGGAATACAACCGGGAAGTTGCACTGCTATTGTCGGGCGAAACGGAGCAGGAAAATCAACACTGGTGAAACTGATAACTCGTTTGTATCAGCCGACGGAAGGTCGGATATTACTAGACGGTATGGACCTTAATGAATGGGACGAACAAAAGCTTCGTCGAAGGTTGAGCGTGTGTTTTCAGGATTATAACCGTTATGAATTCACCGTTAGAGATAGCATTGTCGCCGGCGATTTAGAAAGACCGCGAAGCGAAACGGAAATTCAAAGGGCTCTGCGTGAAGTAAATGCATGGAGGTGGGTTGAAAAATTACCTGGGTCGCTCGACGCTCAATTGGGTAATTGGTTTGAGACAGGCAGCGATGTTTCTGGTGGCCAATGGCAGATGTTAGCTTTGGCAAGGACCATATTTAGGGTCGATGCAGACATTTATATCTTCGATGAGCCTACATCGGCTCTGGATGCCCAAGCGCAATCGCAAGTACTTCAATTTTTTCGTCAAAATCGATCCGAAAAAACCCTGCTTATGATTTCGCACGATATAACAAATATTAAGTGGGCGAATCAAATCATACTGTTGCGTGACGGAAGTGTTGCTGAGAGCGGCACGGAGTCAGAGTTGCTCTCTCTTGGAGGAGAATATTCCAAACTATTTTCCATCTCGCAAGACCGTAAGCCTTTTGCCGACGTGAACGAAACAGAAACCTAAAACTTGAGAGGATATTACAATAAACCTCCAAAAAATCCTGTTTATTGGCGGCGATGTCACAAGACTTGCTAGCGTCCGTATCCGATGCCGTGATATTGCAGAACGTCTTGGTTGCGCCTCGCTTTATGCACCTTTAACTGCTGACGACATTCCTCGAGGTTATACCTTGTATGTTTGCATTAAACCTCCCATGCGCGACGAAGAAATTCTGCGTCTTACCGAGCGCGAACGTGTGGTGTGGGACTATATTGATCGGGTCCCTCCGCCAGCGCGTTTCGTCGCATCAATCGTAAGTACTCGAGCAGCTGGAGCCGCGTTGAATCTAACAGGCACAGTCCTTCATATTCCTCATCATCATTGCAACTACGAGAGAGTTTTTACTCGCGCAAAACCAGATGCTGTCACGTGGATCGGACACAAATTATGGTACCCTGGTCCACTAGGTCTTAACGAATCAGCTTTTTTTGTAGAAAATTCCGAAAGAGAACATGTAGCAACATGCTACCGCTCATCTGGCCTATTGCTGAATACTAGACTGCAATCAGAAGCGACCGTTTCCCACGTCAAATTTAATTCCGGCATAAAATTGATCAATGCAATTGGTTTTGCAATTCCGTCGATTTCTCTCTGTGAGCCAGCTTATGTTGAAATAGCAGAATCGAAGGATTGTACTGTTTTTAGCGAGGAGGCCAATGTTGTATCGGACGTTTTAGAGTTGTTGGCTAATTCGGAACGATACCGACAACTGCAGCAGCAATGCCTCAGCCTGTCCGAAGAGTATCACATTGACACCATCGTGAGAAGATATCGGCGTAAGCTGGCATCGCTATAAATCCCGGTCGCTCAGACAAACCTTCACGAATGAAAATCAGCTTTCTGCCGGCCGGAGACCATACCACTGCCAGCACGCGCATTAGAGTGATTAGTTTGCATAATGCTCTATGCAAACTGGGTGCGTCTTCGCACATTGGTTGGGTCCCTAATTCCGATGTACTTATTGTCCAAAAACGCGTGAACCCAGAAATCCTTAATATCGCGGAAAATTTCCGGCGTCAAGGGAGGTTGGTGTTATACGACTGCGACGATCTCGGAAGTGCATTAACCGACTGGACGCCCCAACCCCTAGTGCAAGCAATGGTTAAAATTGCCAATACGGTCACAACAAATACCGAGGCATTCCGAACAGCACTTATTGAGACAATGGGTGCGCGAAGGGTGGATATTATCCCAGATATCGTCGACTACTTCCTCCAAGAACCCTGTGAGTTTAGTGAGCCGGATACAGACTCGGAGTGTATTCGAATTTTGTGGTTTGGCAACCGGGGCAACCTGCATCTGGTGCTCAAATACGCCGAAGCTTTTAAAGACACTCCACTGTGTACGCCAATCATCTGCACCGACGAAATTTGCCGCCAAGAGGTGCTCGACACGAAAATCTTCAAGTTTCAAAAATGGGACCTGCACACATTCAAAGAGCTTCTCCGATCATGTCATTTGACCTTCCTTCCCCACGACGGCTCCAAATATGACCGCGCGAAGAGCAACAACAGAATGATTACAAGTATTGCGTGGGGTATTCCAGCCATTGTCTCGCGGACTCAAGAATATGGAAAACTCGCGAAGTTAGCCGGAATCACCGATTCTGTTGTTGACGGACCAAATTGCTTGCGGCGCGTCATCAATCATTTCCGTCCCTGCGATAGGAGGCGGCAGCATGTGAAATCAGCGCAACAAGTGGTGTGGGAGCATCACGCTCCTCACGTTGTTGCTTCGAAAATGCTTTGCTTGCTCGAACAGCTAGATGCTGACTTTCGTCCTCATGAATTTGTGCCATGCCCTGCATAGCGGTGAATGGTCAAGATCGAGAAATGCGCGCGATCTTGCCCACGTTTATAGCAATCCAATATTTGGCTCTTCGGCATCAAAGTCATGAATTATTTTCCGTTCGTTCAGCGTTTGGAGACGTGCTTTCGCCTAACGCAGCAATGTCCTAATGCTTCCTTCTCGGCTTTGCCAAAAACCGGGCACCTCGATATTTTGGAGGCGAACATTCGCCTAACTGCCAAGGAACTGAAGGTGCAAATCCCCAATTTTATGACGAGCTATGGACAAAAGAATTCATCGCAATCGACCACTTTCGCCAAACGGGTTCCGTGATGACCGTTAAACCTGCAGTTAAGACCGCGCTCGAACGCGGCGAACTTTTAAAGCTCGATCTGGGCGGCGGACGCAACCCCCGCGCTGGCTATTTTTCAGTCGATCTTAGAGACTCAGATCAGACTGATATTGTAGCGGATTTATCTTATCCTCTCGAGCAAATCCCCGATCGTTCTGTGGCCGCAATCTACAGTAGGCATGCACTTGAACATATCGCCAACATCCTCGTGACTATGCAGGAAATTCGTAGAATTTGTGTGCCTGACGCTACGATTGAGATTTTGGTACCACATTTCTCGAATGTGTACGGTTGTTCTGATCCTACGCATGTTAGGTTCTTCGGAATTTATTCGATGTATTATTTCTGCGCCGCTGAGAACCAACCCCACAGAAAAGTACCGAGTTACGACGATGGATTCCAAGTGGAGTCCCTTCAGCTCTGTTTTTATCGGTACACCTTAATCGACAGATTGGCAAACCGCGTACTATCACCTATCCTCAACCGAAGTTTTGCCCTGCAAAACTTTTATGAACGCAGACTGTCTCACGTGTTCCACGCCTGGCAGATATACTTCGTACTTAAAATCGCAAAATAGCCAGCTCCGACAATCGCACTTCGGGAAAACGCACCGGCGCGATGCGGGCACCATTGCGCACGGAGCACCCAGCGCGCACACGTCGTAATTGTCAGTCCGCTCGACTGATACGACCGGACATACCGGCGCGTCGTTCAACTTCACAGAGCTTCCGCCCAAGCCCGTCGCGTTTATCCCATATCCGTTTCAATTGCTCCCATTCCAAGAATTTACCGAATTCATTTTCGGCCACTCTTAAATCCTCCTTCCTGTGCTTACGCCTTGCCATCAAAATCTGATTTCAGACGAGCCGGATTATGTAGCTTAGTGCGCGGATCAGAGAACAAGGGAGCGTCCCCGGATTCATCCAGCAACAACCAATCGACCATCGCGCAGACACTTTCTGCGCTAATCATATTCATACATTCGTGCTCAAATGAACACTTGTCGCGATATGTTAAATAACACCGTCTGCATTCAGTGTCTCGAAAGATACCGTGGTAGGCGTAGGTACTCCAATAAGACATCTCGGAATATCCACTCTGAACGATGAGTCCCTGTCTTACTACTGAAGCGAGAAAATGACTCATACCGCAATCGAGTCCTATATATAACCGCGCCTTTTTCGCGTAATTAAGACAGCGGTTATCATCAGCAATCAGTGTATCCAGATCGATCCAACTGATTTTTTTAGCAGTCAGGAGGGTCTTAAGCATGCCGAAATGCGGCCAATTCCTAAACGGACTCCAGTAGCCCGTCTTTGTATTAAAGACTACATCAACCGCCGGAATAGATGGATCATCTCGAAAAATCATTTCAAGCGTTCGGTGGAAGATCGGAAAGCGGACCCCGGGGAAATATGCTGCAGCAAAATTATCTAACGATTTCCGGAGCATACAACGTCCATCCCATTGGGCTTCTGGCGTGTATGTAAAAGCCCAACCTTCAGCTTCCACGCTTCCAGAAAATATAGGTACTCTGACGTGTTCCGTGATAATCGCTCTGTCGTCGTCCAATGCCGCGTCCACACCAGCACTGATTAAATTGTTTGTGGCAAGTGCGGCGAGCAATGTGTCGCCGAGCGCCGCGCCTTTACGGTGTATTTTGAATCGCACGGCCTAGCGTGGGAAATCGTATCCTAGGGGGCTCGTATCTGAACATTGAGCTCGGTCAACAACCAGCCCAGCCTTCCTGCCTAAAACTTTTCCCATGAAAAGTTCGTCTATTAAAAAACTAATTTGGTACAGCGACATATGGCATCCGCGGCGAAATACTGCGAATAGAATGATCTGGGATTTTAGGCAGGACCACACCCAGTCCGCCCCACCCACCATCGGATTGTTGTCCACCCGACAGGAAATCTAAATCCGCAAATGCACCACTACCCTCTAGTGCATCGGTATAGCCAGCGCGGCACTGAGGATTAAACGTATCATGAAGCAAAATGACATCCGCAATTTTAAGAGTACCTTCTAGATCCGACCTTCCTGCTTTATATGAATGGCCCGCATCAACTATCGCCAAATCAAATCTGCTACCCTTAGATATAAATGAATTTAGCGCATCCGAGGTCGTCATATGCAGTGGATGTACATTTCCCCATCGCTTGCAGCTCTCAATTACCCATGGCGACTGATCGACCGAATAGACGGAGTGACTATACTTGGCCAGCCATTCAGTGCAGGTTCCATGGCCGTGCCCCAGTTCTAGCGTCACCAAAGGACGTAACACCTCGATCAATCCAATAATTGCCAAGCGCTCCGCCGGGCACATTTTCCAAGTGGGTCGAGATTCAAAACCAAGAACCGTGAACAGCGTGTCGGGAGTCGCCATCTAATGCACCGCGCGAATCGCGCGCCTTTTAGAATTCAAAGGAACTAAGAGTGTTTAACCGATAATAATTGGAAAATCTGTCTGATATGATGCGTTCCATGTGGTGCCCAATTTCAGGAGAAAACTTGAGCATTGACCGATCTACAAGCTCATTATCGAAACAGGCTACTTCTGTCGCAAAGCGTTTCATTTGATTGATGGAATTCGACATCTGGAGATGGAGTTGTTTTTCAGAACCATTCCAAAACGTGGTTTGACCAGCAGTTGCTAGGCCGTCGCTAACCACGTCTCCTCGATGAACACGTTGCATCCAATTGAAGAACGATCTGCATCTGTAATGATTTATCCATGCGATAGAATCAATTCCTTCGTATAACCTATCCTGAAAAATAAAGCCATTTGTATCCATCCAAATCGCACCTTCCTTCAGTTCACAGCTGTGTGAAGATCTAATCTCTTTTATAGCTTCGGGGCGACTTATGGTCTTATGTAATCTGTACGGTTTAGCTCGACGCCTAATCAGAGAAGCCGTGACAAGCCCGGCCGGGTTTTCGAAGAATCCGCAGTTCCCGAATATCCGCCAGTTGAAAGATACTGCTGACGCCATAACAAAGCGCTGAAGAAACTGAGCAATATCTGCGTTTTCGGGTAGCACGAGGAATTCGTCTATATCCAAATACAAAACCCAATCGGTACCGGAACGCATCCGCAGAAGCGAATCTACATATGCTTTCGTTTGGCGATTTCGGCCGTTCAAGCTACGGTGCCGTTCATACCAAGGAATAACCGTTACATACTCCGCGTGCGGCAGCAGGAACCTTTCTAGCGATTGTCGAGGGCCATCATCGTAAATAATGAAACGGGTGAATTTCAAAATTTCTCGGTGATATATCAACCATTCATCCAAAAACGCTTCTTCATCACGAGCAATGGCCACGATACAAGTGCTTATCGACATCGTTATATGTAGATTGGATGTTGTGGCGCTAGGTGGTCTGGTCAATTTGCTTAGTTAGCTAACCTTTGAGATTACTATGGGCAGAACCAATACAGAAAATATTACGCGACAACAGTTCATAAGGTGGCTTTCTCATGAGAGAGGAATCACACTTCAAAAAGCTACCGCCCTCTATCGACAATCAACGCAGGCGATTCGCGGAGGCCACGCTGGCTCCAAATACCGAGAATTTTGTAAGCAATGTTATAAATTATTTGAGGTTTTTGTCTCTGATGGTCCTAACGATTTAGACGAAGCTTACCGTTTCCATCAAGAGATTCACTTTCTCAGGATGCTTTCCTATTCTGAGCCCTCAAGTTTGCATGTCACCGACCTGGCCAACCTCGTGACCTGTACTGATTCGTGCACTATCGTAGATTTTGGTTGTGGATTGGCCCAACTATCACGCGCTTTGGCGCGAAAATTATCCAAGCAGGGAATCAAGGTGAAATTGGTCTTAGCAGATATTCCAACGCCAAGATTGAAATTCTTACGATTTGCGGCTCACGATGAGAAATATTCCACAAGCATCATTGAGTGCACGGCAGATGGGCACGTCCCAGCCCTTCCCCAAAGCAATGTAATTGTGGCGACTGAATTCTTGGAGCATGTCTACAATCCAATGGACTATATTTTGCGGTTCCATCGGGCGCTTAAACACAAGGGATTGCTCGTGACCAATCTAAGACCGCATCAAAAAGAATTTATGCACGTCTCGCCGAATCTCGCCAAGGTGTCGGCCGCCTTAAAAAATTGGAACTATACTCCGCTTATCAGACACGAAATTTTCAGAAAGGAAATCGTCGCGAAAAGATGACTCGAAAACCAAATATCTACTTAGATGGAATTGGTCGGCCGGTTAGTTCGTTAAACGCAAAGAACAGTTTCGGACCTACAGAGGGAGTCGCGCTTAAGCGCACGATGATATCGTGTTCTTGATAAGAATATGTGTACGCCTGATCTTTGATCAAAATCATACGCTTGCGGCCAAACTTCATGTCTGCCTGCCAGGCATAATGTAATTTTTTACTCGGCGTTTCCAGTTCACTTAAAACGCCATTTGCATAATCAAATGAAAAAGATCGGTTACGGTTAGACCAGAATCGCTGAAGCTGCCTTTTCTCGTTTGTGTAACCAAACAAGAGAATTTCCCCGTTACTGAGTGTGAGCCTGGATAAAAATCCATCGACGTATTCAGCTTCTAGGTATTTGTTTCCAGTTACGGGGTCGCTCATTGCGGTGATATTTCCTCCGGCCGTTTGGCATGATATTTTTTCACCGCTGCCAAGCACGAATTGAGTGAGCCTATAGTGCTCATATATCAAGATGGTCTTATCGGGACAAAGTATCTCGTATTTTCCGGTTCCCTTACGTGTGCACCGAAATCCCCTATCAATTGAGCTTGGTTCTCGGTCCAAAAATCGGAATACCATTTTTCCTCCGTTGGGGCTTTTCCACAACACCTGGTCCTCAGTCAGGGGTCGAATAAAAGTATTGAGCTGGCAGCATTCAAATACGCTGTACAAGTCGCCAAAAACGTCCGCCTTGAGAGTATGGCTTAGAAACAACGGGATCTTCGCACTCTGAAGAGAAACGATCGAAAGCGGAATATCTAGCGCAAGTCCACCTGTGACATCGATACCCAACAGATGAATTCTTTTAGGTATCCAATCGGAAGCTAATGTCGCCTCCCGGTTTTCAGCTGCCATTAAAGATGAGGCAAAAAGCACTATAAATATATTGTAGACTAGTTTCATTTCAAAACGGCAGGCATGTCGTCCTCGCGTAAAAATATGCCGCAATCTCGCCTAATAACGTACTCAAATCCATATTTGGTTGCCCAAGCAATCCAGGCATCGTCGGTTCCCTCCTCGTTTATCTCCGACAAAATTACATGCGCGTTTTGAGGAACTCTGCTGTCCGATGGGCGGCCACGAGGCAGAATGAGCGTAACCTTCCCTTGATCAAATTTAGTCCCCCCTAATTCTGCGGCTTTTCCAAACAGAAATGTCTCTCTAGACTCGAACCCCCGTCCTTGTGTGGAAACTCGCTCTGGAATCTCATCTACGATGAAATCCCTTGCATCCTGACTTTCTTGAATCCAACGCCGGAGTCGACGTCCGGGAGAGAGACCAAGGGTATGCTCGTCGAGCACGATTCGAATCGAGTAGTTACTTGTTGTGGTATTCTTCAATCTCAATAATCCATCGCCCAATCTAGTAATTCGAGGCCCCGAACGGATTGCAAAGGATGCACCGATGAGTATCGCTGTATATATCAACGCCACAGCAAAGAGCCCAATTGTTGAACCGAGCCATGAAATTTTTTTTTCAACAAAAAGCATCATGAAGATTCCGACCAAAGCTCCAGTCGGAGCGACGAAATATGGAAAAAACGAAAATGATGAAAAACAAGCCGCGACAATTGATGACAAACCCACCGCCAGCGAAACATGCAGCGCAGCGTCCAACCCAGTGAATCGATGTGATCGAATCGAAGCTATTGAAACTAGGACAAGAGCTGTGCTCGAAATTACTATCGCCAGGGTACCGGCGAAACCCCGTTCGAGAATAAGATCAAAAAACGTGCATGTCGTTTTCGTAAGAGATGCCTTAAATTCCAAAGGCGATAGCCAATTTGAAAAGATCACTCCCGCTGTATCTTTTCCGGCACCCCGCGCAAACGCGAATTGATACAGGTATGGGATGGTTTGCTTCCAAACAGACAAACGCGTAGCTACTGATGGATCAGTTTGTAGACTTGGAAGATTTGCCCGCCGATAAGCCCCTGTACCCCATACGGAGCAAATAAATGATAATAACAAAACAATTGCTATCGTCGTGCAGACGAACAGATGCCGGTTTCGCTCCCGCGATACATAAAGAACAATTGCTTTGATCAGAAAAAAGGCTGTCGCAGCCGAAAATCCTATGAACGCTCCTCTCGAAAATGTCCGCGCCAATAGGAATACGAGAGATACAACAAACAAAGAAACCCCTCCTGCCAACAACCACCTCCGATAGTAGAGCGCCGAGCACAGAGGCACAACGAGTAACAAGACAACTTGCATCAGTAGCAGTGCCGTTTCATTCGGAGTTAGGTCGTAGACACTAAACCGAGATTGTCCCTCGAAAAAATAGTTGGCCAGCACCATATTAACAGAATCAAGAATGCCATTCGATGACCTATTGTTCGGATCAGTGCTAGCAATATTTTGCTACAAGATAATTCGCCGACAGCAGAGTGCAGCTCTTCAAATCTGCCCCTTTAGGAGTGGAAGTTAGCTTTAAGAGAATCATAATTCAGTGGCTTACCCAAATTTCGTGACAATTGGGTCGGCACGCGGCCGATAACTTTTACCGGCGCCACCGACGTGAAATCACCTCCGCTCAATCAATCGAGCTCCAGGAAGCGGATTGCTCGCCAAGTCGCGAAATCCAAAAAGTAATCCGCCCGGGTGATGCATTGCATGTGCTAGACTCGACGCTGGATCGCTGCTCCGGACCGGTGATGGCAGACTCCCGGTTGTCCGGTGAGAGCGAGAGAAGCTCATGACAATGAGAACGAGAGAACCGCCGAGCGCGCATCCGACCCGACGCAGGGGCAGAAACAAGTGCCCGGCCACCCACTCCGTACCGCATCTCTACGCAAGGGCGGGCCATACACCGCTAAGCGGTGAAGTGCACCTTGGGGAAGATAGCCGGGCAAAGTCGTACTGACCAAACGCTAAGTGTAGACCGATGAAATGTGAGGAACGGAAGGTAGCAATTTTCGAAGCGTAAAGGCGGCGGCTGCCCGAATCAGCCGCCGCCTGGAACCGCGTGCTATTATGGGCGAACGCCGTTCGGTCGGATCGCTTGGTTCTGGGCCTCGGACTTCGCAGCGTTAATGAACGCTCGTTCCCGATTTTCGGCGGGCACGTTTCGAATGCGCTCCTCGACTTTCGCTTTTATCTCGGGGTGCTCCTCGACCCAGGTCTTGAGTTCCTCGTTGCGGCCAGTCCGGTATTGCTGGCGCTCCATTTTCTGAAGCATCAGCTTGCGGATGAGTTCGTCTTTGCTGAACCCGTTGTAATACTCACGGAGCTTCGGATTCTCCGCGATAAACCGATCCAGCTTGGCATCGATTTCCGGGTTACGACGCAGCGTCGCTTCCTGCGCCTTCTTTTCGGCGACCTGTTCACTTAGTCTGGGCATATTGCCTCCTGTTTTTCTCCAGCCATTGAATTGCGGGGCGGCTGGTCGCCAATGGCATTTGACCCCGTTCGGGCAGACTTAGCCCAAAGTTATGCGACGCTGTCATCGAAATACGCCTCCTCGTGGGGATTCAATCCGCGTTTGGTAATGTCCAATACGGCCCGCTCGAATTCCATGCGAATGCGGGTGGACGTAGCGCAGGCCAGCCAGAGGCGGACCAATGCTGAGATCCCTGGACTGAGGCCATAATATTCCTGGATCTGGCGGTGTGCCTTCTCGAAATTCTCGGTAAGGTGCGGCGGGAGGGCCTTGACCAACTCCTCGATGGCGTCGGGCGGTGGTTTTATTTCCGTAGTCATTTCTTGTCCTCCGTTGGTGCGATGTTCTGCTTCTGACGTAGATCCGCGAGTTGTTGGCCAAGCTTGGTCAGTTCTTTTGTCAGCGATTCATTTTGCTCGATGAGCGAAGCGACGAGCTGGTTTTGTTCGGCCATTTTTTGTTCCAGTTCCGCCGGTAGCGGATCCGGCGTCTTGGCCGGATCGGCGACGGCGAGCACTGGTCCGAGCGGGACGACGGTAGGCGCGTTGGGAGTTAGATTCCAACTCGCCCCGGCTTCGCGTCGATAGACGACGTGGGCCTCGTGCATCAAATTCCGGTCCTGTGGATCGACATAGCGCCCGACCGGATAGGCTTTCAACGCTTCGCCCACCCGCACCTTTTCGGTGTTGGCTTGGTCAAGGTCGGTTCCCGACACCGGAGCAACCGCCGGAGTCCGCGGCGGTGACGGCATCTCTGAGGTTTTCTGTGGGACTGCCTCGCAGCCTGCGACCAAGACACAAGCCGCACCGAGAAAAAGTGCGTTAGTTATTTTCATGGGATTTCTTCCAAATGTCGGCGTTGGCCACGTTCCCACGCGTGCCGTTCGCCTGGTCGATGGTTTCGGTGACGTAGAGATAGAATTGCTTCCCGGCTTGCACGCGGACGAAAAAACCGTCCCGCGCGATCGCTTCCTGAATTTGCTTCGCGTAGGCGTTCAGCACGTCGGAGGTGCCTTGCAACGCCGCGTTGCGCGTCGAGGCCACGGGCAACTGAGCCATGTTGCCGAGCACACCGTCTTGATTACGCAACTCCTGAAAACCGCCCGAGAACCCGGCGAGAAAGCTGGAGGCAAACAACTTGATCTCCTGCCAATCGTCCGTTTTGACGAGCGTCCCGAGAAGGCCGGCCGAACCGTCGCGCACTCCGAATTCTCCCGACACTTCATCTTTGGCCCGGTCGAGCGCGATGCCGTTCAACACCAGTTCTGTTCCATTGAGCGGGCTACCATCGCGCCAGACAACGACCCACTTGCCGACCGCAGCAATTCGCTCCCGCACGCGGTCCAACGAAGCCCGCCCATGAATTTCCACTCCAGCGGGAATGATCAACCGGCCATCGTGCCAGACGTCCTCCGTCACAAGCCCAATCACGGGCGTGTCCAGTTTCGATGATTCTATGGTGATAACCGTTTCGCAGGGGATCAGACGACCGTAGGGTGCGTAGGTTTTCGAGAGCGCGAGGCTATCACTCGCCACTGAAACGCTGAATAGACTGATGGGCAGTACGCGGGGCTTCGGTGGCAGACGGTCGCGCCCATCGCGCGACTCACGCTGAACGCCAGACCGGAGTTTCTCGTCGCGATCAGCGGGCGACTCGCCCTTTGCGCTTGGCCCGGCCTGACCGGCTCGCGCCGCGTTGACAGGTACCTTGAGTGCAGCACCGACGCGTAGAACTGAGCGACGCACCGGGTCGGTGTCGCTTGAATCGACCGGCGTCATCTGCGCCTTGCGCGCTCTTTCGCGCACATTGCTGCGCTGGATCATCCATCCTCCAGCGGCGGCAAACAGCACGAATACCACGAGGGTCCCGGCAGGTGATTTTAAAAATGCCCAGAGTTTCATGACTGGTCCGGCACAATGAGTTTCGCGTTCCGCTCGACGCGCGGAACGATAACGCTAGAGCATTTCAAATAAAACTATAGCCACAAGCGGCAAACCAACCGAGGGCGTCCTGAGCGGTGACGGCGCGTAGAGCGGCCGCGATCGCCAGCAGGAGGTCATGGTGAGTGCGGGCCTGAGCT